>JADMIO010800018.1_pt1 | contig 23677 bp, 4 predicted proteins | sample 8958161 | NCBI WGS metagenome assembly JADMIO01 (sample SAMN16585339, study PRJNA669376) | soil metagenome | isolation source: Crop rotation soil | place: USA: Cullars Rotation, Alabama | collected 2011
GGATCGTGGATCGGAAAGTATGGCGGTGAAGGGTACAACGTCGTTAACGATACGATTCTGCCTGCATATCCGAGCTACGCGACAGTGAGCATCATCGGCGCAAATTTCTTTGCGGGCTGGGCGGGGAGCACCACGGACCCGCGCGCGCTGCAGAAGCCGGCGAATCCATCTGATCGCACGGCGATGGTGTATTACAACTCGGGAAGCTTTGACGTCGACATCAATATCACGGATGGGAAGCAGCATCAGGTGACAGCCTACCTGCTGGACTGGGACCAGCACACGCGCTCCGAACGGATCGATGTGCTGAACGCAGCGGATTCCACGCTGCTGGATTCACAGAGCCAGGCGCCGGACTTTAACGGCGGCCGGTATGTCAGTTGGAATATCAGCGGGCACGTCATCCTGCGGTTTGTCAATACAACGCCCGGCCGGGAAGCGGTGTTGAGCGGGCTCTTCTTCGATCAGGGCCCTGCCAATGCCACGCTGACCTACGCCTACCAGTGGAACAAGAATGGCAGCCCCATTTCCGGCGCTACCAATAGCACGCTGGATCTTTCGACCATCGGTAATGGCGACAAGGATGACAAGATCTCGGTGACGGTGACGGTGAATGATGGGAGCCTGAATAGCGCGCCGCTGACATCGAGCCAAGTGACGGTGCAGAACACCGCGCCGGTGATGGACACGGTGACGATCACGCCGACGACGCCGGTGCCGAATGACATTCTCACGGCGCATCCGACGAGCCACGACGCCGACGGCGACTCGGTGAGTTACAGCTATGTATGGAAGAAGAACGGTGTGGTGATCGGCGGCGAGACGGGGAGCACGCTCGATTTGTCGCACCTGGCCAACGGCGGGCGCGGAGCGCGCATCACGGTAACGGCGACGCCGAATGATGGGACCGACAGCGGGACGACGCTGACCTCGGCCGAAGTTGCGGTGCAGAATACGGTGCCGGTGGTGGATTCGGTGACGATCGATCCGGCCAGCCCGACGACGAATCAGACACTGACGGCCGTGGTGCAGAGCCATGACGATGATGGGGATACGCTGAGCTTTACGTATGAGTGGAAGAAGAACGGAAATGTGATTTCCGGGCAGACCGGGGCGACGCTCGATCTGTCGCAGGCGGGCTTTGGGGATAAGGGAGACTCGATCACCGTTGGCGTGACGCCGTTTGACGGCGTGGACAGCGGGGCCCAGGTGACGTCCTCGGCTGTGACGGTGGCCAACAGCGCTCCCTCGATCACATCCGTGAGCATTGCGCCGTCGAATCCGGGGACAAACGCCACGCTGACGGCCAACGTCAGCAGCAGCGACGATCCGGGCGATACGGTGACGTACACGTATGTGTGGAAGAAGAACGGCGTGGCGATCGCGGGGCAGACGGGCAATACGCTCGATCTGTCGGTGGCGGGCAACGGGGCCAAGGGAGATTCCATCACGGTGGCGGTGACGCCCAGCGACGGGTCGCTAAGCGGGACGGAGACGGAATCGAGCGCGGTGACGGTGCTGAATAGCGCGCCATCCATCATTTCCGCGAGCATCAGTCCGTCTTCCCCCACCACGAATCAGACGCTGAGCGTGGTGATTTCGAGCGCGGATGCGGATGGCGATGCGCTTTCGTACAGCTATGTGTGGATGAAGAACGGGAACGTGCTGGCCGGGCAGACAGGGGCGACGCTGGATCTGTCGGTGGCGGGCAATGGCGATTTGGGGGATGCGATTTCGGTCACGGTGACGCCGAACGACGGCACGGCCAGCGGGCCGGCCGTGACTACGAGCGCGGTCACGATCGTGCACAGCGCGCCAGTGGTCGATTCGGTGACGATCACGCCGGAACATGTGACGCAGGGCATCGTGGTGACGGCGGAAGTCGTCAAGCACGATCCGGACGCGGGGAATACGGCGAGTTTCGTAGCGCAGGACGCCTCTACGAGCGGCGACTGGATCGGCAAGTACGGATCGAGCGGATACTTCGTGCAGGATGCGGGGACGTCGTATCCGGCGTATGCGACCATCTCAACGGCGGGGATTGGGACATTCACATGGGATGGGAATCCGTCTGCGCCGCAGGCGCTGCAGCGGCCCGGCGGTTCGGGGCGGATCGCCTCGACGCTGGTGGAGGGGAGCACCTTCACGATCGACATCAATTTCAGTGACGCCAAACAGCACTATCTGGCCGCATATTTCCTGGACTGGGACAGCAGCACACGCGCCGAGACCGTAGATATCCTGGACGGCGCGACCAATGCGGTGCTCGATTCGCGGGCGATGGATACGTTCCATGATGGAAAGTATCTGCAGTGGAAGCTGAGCGGGCATGTGAAGCTGCGCGTCACCAAGACCGGTGGGTCGAATGCCGTGCTGAGCGGGCTGTTCCTGGACGAAGTGCCCGGGGCAGGGATTACGCTGGCATATCAGTGGAACCGAAACGGCAGCCCGATTTCTGGCGCCACCAATAGCACGCTTGATCTTTCTACCCTGCCCAACGGCGCCGTGGGGGACACGATTTCGGCGACGGTGACTCCCAGCGACGCGACGCTGACGGGAACGCCGGTGACGTCGGCGGGCGTGACGGTGGATAGCACGGGCGCGAACGCCAAGCCGGTAATTGACTCCGTCACCATCACACCGAGCGGGCCGAAGACGAATCAGACGTTGACCGCGAACGTGACCAGCCACGATTCTGATCTTGATCCGGTCACGTATGCGTACGTCTGGAAGAAGAACGGCAACGTGATTGCCGGCCAGACGGCCGCAACGCTGAATCTGGCGACGGCGGGGAATGGCGACAAGGGAGATGTGATCACGGTGACGGTCACTCCCAATGACGGCAAAGAAGATGGAACGGCGGTCACGTCGGCCGGAATGGCGGTGCTGAACACAGCGCCGACGATTGCTTCGGTGGCCCTCACGCCCAGCGACGCGAGCCATCCGACCACGAATCAGACTCTTACGGCGAATGTCGTCGGCGCGCAGGATGACGATGGCGACACGATCACCTACACGTACGTGTGGAAGAAGAATGGAAATGTGATTGCCGGGCAGACCAGCGCTACGCTCGACCTGTCGGCCGCCGGAAACGGCGACAAGGGCGACACGATCACGGTGGAAGTAACGCCGGGCGACGGCGCGGCCAGCGGGGCGATGAAGACGGCGGCGGTGACGATCCAGAATGCGCCGCCGACGATTGGGTCGGTGACGATAACGCCCAGCAGCGCTACTGCGCCCACGACCAACCAGATCCTGGCGGCGACGGTGGACGGCGCGGCCGATGAAGATGGCGATCCGGTCAATTACACGTATGTGTGGAAGCGCAACGGCAACGTCATTGTCGGCGCGAACGGGAATACGCTCAATCTGTCGCAGGCGGGGAATGGCGACAAGGGAGACACGATCAGCGTCGAGGCGACGCCGAATGACGGCACAGTGGACGGGGCGATTGCCAGCGACTCGGTCACCGTGAGGAACACCGCGCCGGTGGTGGCGACGGTGAATATCACGCCCACCAGCCCGACAACCGGGCAGACGCTGACAGCGCACGTGTCGGCCGGCGACGCGGATGATGCGGACACGCTTACATACACGTACGTGTGGCGCAAGAATGGAAATGTGATTGCCGGGCAGACCGGCAGTACGCTCGATCTCTCGGTGGCCGGCAATGGCGGAAAGGGAGACCACATCACCGTCGATGCCACGGCCAGTGACGGCACGGCCAACAGCAACTCGCTGGAATCGGATCCGGTCACTGTGATCAACACTGCGCCGATCATCCAGTCAGTGAATATCACGCCGTCAGCGCCGGGCACAACAGAGGTGCTTACGGCGAATGTGGTGGTGGTGGATGATGACGGCGATACGGTGACCTACGCGTACGTGTGGCGGAAGAATGGAGATGTGATCGCCGGCCAGACGGGCGGAACGCTCGATCTGGCTGTCGCGGGCAACGGCGACTTGGGCGATCAGATAACCGTGACGGTGACGCCGAACGACGGGACCGTGGACGGCACGCCCGTGCAGTCGGCGGCGGTGACGGTGCAGGATGCCGCGCCGGTGATCGATTCGGTGACCATTACGCCCAATAGCTCCACAGCGCCGCGGTCGAACCAGTTGCTCACCGCAACGGTAGTGGCACACGATGCCGATGGCGATGCTATCACGTTTACGTATGTCTGGAAGCGAAATGGCAATGTCATTGCCGGCCAGAGTGGCAACACGCTGAACCTGGCGACGGCCGGATTTGGCGACAAGGGAGATGTCATCACGGTGGAAGTGACGCCGAATGATGGCACGGTGAATGGGACGATGGTTCCGGCGAACGTGACGGTAAAGAACACGCCACCGGCGATGGATACGGTGACGATCACGCCGATCGGCCCGACGACCAATCAAACGCTGACGGCGCATCCCAGCGCGCTGGATGATGATGGGGATTCGGTGAGCTACACGTACGTCTGGAAGAAGAATGGCAATGTGATCGCCGGACAGAGCGGCAATACGCTCGATCTGTCGCTGGCCGGAAACGGGAATAAGGGGGATGTGATTACGGTAGAAGTGACGCCGAGCGATGGGACCGACAGCGGCTCTGCGCTGGAATCGGCCGGGGTGACGGTGCAGAACACTGCGCCGGTGGTGGATTCGGTGAGCATTACGCCCGCAAGCCCGACCAGCAAGCAGGTGCTGACGGCGGTGGTGAGCAGCCACGATGTGGATGGCGATGCGGTTACTTACACCTATGAGTGGCGCAAGAACGGCGTGGTGATTTCCGGCCAGACCGGCAGCACGCTGGACCTGGCGCTGGCCGGAAACGGCGACCGCGGAGATCAGATCACCGTAACGGCGACGCCGAATGACGGCACGGCCAGCGGGACGGCGTTGGAATCGAGCGCGGTGACGGTGGTGAACGCAGCGCCGGTGATCGATTCGGTGACGATTTCGCCGGCGAATCCGAAGACCAAGGATGTGGTGCAGGCGGTGATCGCTGGGCACGATGATGACGGCGATACGATCAGCTACACGTACGTCTGGAAGAAGAACGGCGTGGTGATCGCGAGCGAGAGCGGGAGCACGCTTGATCTGTCGGTGGCGGCGCATGGCGATAAGGGCGATGTGATCAGCGTCACGGTGACGCCGAACGACGGCGCGGTGAACGGCACGGCGCAGAGCGCGCAGAAGACCATCGCAAATAGCGCGCCGGTGATCGACAGCGTGACGGTGAGCCCCTCTTCGCCCACGGCGGGCGGGGTGCTGACGGCGAATGTGACTTCGCATGATGATGATGCGGGGGCGTACGCGGCGTTCGTGGGAGCAGACGATAAGACTTCGGGAAGCTGGAAGGGCGTGTATGGCGCGGATGGGCAAAATGTCCTGCAGGATCCGATTACGCCTTCGTATCCGGCGTACGCGACTGTAAACGTCAGCGGCGTGAACTTCTTCCAGTGGGCGGATACAACGACCGATCTGCGCGCGCTGCAGCGGCCGGGCGATACGGATCGCGTGGCGGCAACGTGGTATTCGACCACCAGCTTTGACATCGATATCAACTTCACGGATGGCAAACAGCACCAGGTGGCGGTGTATCTGGTGGACTGGGACTTCCATGTCCGTTCCGAGCGCATCGATGTCTTGGAAGCGGGCACTTTGGCAGTGTTGGACAGCCAGGAAGCGCTGCCAGACCTGAACGGCGGCCGATATTTGGTCTGGAACTTGGGCGGGCATGTGACGCTGCGGTTCACGAACCTGAATCCGTCGCGCGAAGCAGTGGTGAGCGGCCTGTTCTTTGATGCCGGGCCGGTGAGCGGGATTACGTACGCGTATCAGTGGAACCGCAACGGCACGCCGATTGGCGGGGCAACCAGCAGCACGTTGAACCTTGCAGGCCAGCCGGCCGGCGGTGAGGGAGACAAGTTCAGCGTGACGGTGACGCCGAGTGACGGCGTGGACAGCGGCGCGGCGGCGACGTCGGCGGAAGTGCAAGTAGCGGCGGCCGCGGGCAATCATGCGCCGGTGGCGCAGGATGCGAATGCATCGACGAACGAAGATACCGTACTGAGTGGGAATGTGGTGGCGACCGATGCGGACAGCGATCCGCTGAGCTATTCATTGGTGGGCAATGCATCTCATGGCAGCGCAACCGTGAATCCTGATGGGTCGTACACGTATACGCCGGCCGCCAATTACCACGGGGCCGATTCGTTTACGTTCAAGGCGAACGATGGCAAGGTGGACTCGAACACGGCGACGATTTCTATCACGGTGAACTCCGTAAATGATGCGCCGGTGGCCAATGCCGCGAGCGCGAGCACGAATGAGGATACGGCGCTCAATGGAAATGTGACCGCGAGCGATGTGGATGGCGATGCACTGACGTATTCGCTGATAGGCAATGCTGCGCATGGCAATGTGGTGGTGAACACCGATGGGTCGTTCACTTACACGCCGGCGGCGAACTACAACGGGCCGGACTCGTTCACATTCAAGGCGAATGACGGGAAGGTGGATTCGAATACTGCGACGATCTCCATCACCGTGAATCCGGTGAACGATGCCCCGGTGGCAAATGGGGCCAGTGTGAGCACGAACGAAGATACAGCGCTAAACGGCAAGGGAAAGGCCGCGGATGTGGATCTCGACTCGCTTACGTACGCGCTGGTTGCCAATGCGTCGCATGGCAATGTGGTGGTGAACACGGATGGATCGTTTACCTACACGCCGGCGGCCAACTACTTTGGGCCGGACTCGTTCACATTCAAGGCGAATGACGGCAAGCTGGATTCGAACACGGCGACGATCAGCATCACGGTCAATTCCGTGAATGATAAGCCGACGGCGGCCGTGGGGTCGGGCGTGACAGATGAGGATGTGGATCTGTCGGTCGATCTGCGGCCGCTGGCAGCGGATGTGGAAACGCCGGATGCGGGCCTGGATTATGTGATTGACACGGCCCCGGCGCACGGCTCGCTGACACCGACGGCCACCGCGGGCGTGTTCACCTATCACCCCAATGCCAATTATCACGGCAGCGATTCGTTTGAATATCATGTGGTGGATGGCGATGGGCTTTCCAGCGCCGATCCGCTGTTCAGCATCACGATTGATTCGGTCAACGATGCGCCGGTGGCCAGCTCCGCCAGCGTGAGCACGAACGAAGATACTGCGCTGAATGGCAATGTGACGGCGAGCGATGTGGATGGGGATCCGCTGACCTATTCGCGAGTGACTAATGCCGCTCACGGCAATGTGGTGGTGAATGCCGATGGGTCGTTCACCTACACGCCCAACGCCAATTACAACGGCCCGGATTCGTTCACGTTCAAGGCCAATGACGGGAAGGCGGACTCGAACGTTGCGATCATTTCCATCACCGTGAACGCGGTGAATGATGCGCCGGTTGCGAACAATGCCAGCGCCAGCACCAGCGAGGATACGCCCATCAACGGGAACGTCACCGCCTCGGATGCGGATGGGGATACGCTGAGCTTCTTCCTGGTGGATAACGCCTCCCACGGCAGCGTGGTTGTCAATCTGGATGGGTCTTATACCTACACGCCCGACGCACTTTACAACGGGCCGGATTCCTTCACTTTTAAGGCCAATGACGGCAAGGTTGACTCCAATACCGCCACGATCAGCATCGTGGTGCATGGAGTGAACCATGCCCCGGTGGCGAATGACGACACGGCCAGCACGAACGAGGATGTTGCGCTCAATGGCACGCTGGGTGCGTCGGATATCGACGGCGATACGCTCACCTTCAGCCGGGTGGCCAATGCGGCCCATGGCAACGTGGTGGTGAACCCCGATGGATCGTACACGTACACGCCCAACGCGAATTATCATGGCCCGGATTCCTTTACCTTTAAGGCTTCGGATGGGTCGCTGAGCTCCAATACGGCGACGATCACCATCACAGTTAATTCGCTGAACGATGGGCCTGTGGCAAATGCCGCCAGCGTGAGCACGAACGAAGAAACGGCGCTGAATGGGAATGTCGTGGCAACCGATGTGGATGGGGATTCGCTCACATATGCGCTGGTGGGTAATGCTTCCCACGGCAATGTGGTGGTGAATCCGGATGGATCATTCACCTATACGCCCGCTGCCGACTACAACGGGCCGGACTCGTTCACATTCAAGGCCAACGACGGCAAGCTGGATTCGAATACGGCGACGATCAGCATCACGGTGAATCCGGTGAACGATGCGCCGGTCGCCAATGCCGCCAGCGTCAGCACGAATGAGGACACGGCCCTCAACGGCAATGTCACTGCGACCGATGTGGATGGCGATTCGCTTACCTACACGCGGGTGGCCAATGCCTTGCACGGTAATGTGGTGGTAAACGCAAATGGATCGTTCACCTACACGCCCGATGCGAACTACAACGGGCCGGATTCGTTTACCTTCAAGGCCAATGACGGCAAGGTGGACTCGAATGTTGCCACGATCACCATCACGGTGAATCCGGTGAACGATGCTCCCGTCGCCGACGCGGCCAGCGTCAGCACGAATGAAGACACAGCGCTCAATGGGAATGTGACGGCGACCGACGTGGATGGAGATTCGCTTACGTATTCGCGGGTCACTAATGCCGCTCACGGTAATGTGGTGGTAAATTCTGACGGGTCGTTCACTTACACGCCTACTGCCAATTACAACGGGCCGGATTCGTTCACGTTCAAGGCCAATGATGGCACGGTCGATTCGAACACCGCCACGATCACCATCACGGTGAATCCGGTGAACGATGCGCCGGTGGCAAACGCAGCCAGTCTGAGCACGAACGAAGACACAGGGCTCACTGGAAGTGTCACTGCAACCGATGTGGATGGAGATACTCTGACGTACTCGCTGGTTGGCGGCGCCGGCCATGGCAGCGTGGTTGTAAATCCCAACGGCTCGTTCACGTACACCCCGGCGGCCAATTACAACGGCCCGGATTCATTCACCTTTAAGGCCAATGACGGGAAGGTGGATTCGAATGTCGCGACGATTTCCATCACCGTCAATCCTGTCAACGACGCACCAGTGGCGAACGCAGCCAGCGTCAGCACCAACGAAGACGCGGCGCTCAATAGCAACGTGACCGCAACGGATGTCGATGGCGATTCGCTCACCTATTCGCGGGTCAGCAACGCGGCTCACGGTAACGTGGTGGTGAATGCTGACGGGACGTTCACTTATACGCCCGATGCTAACTACAACGGCGCGGATTCGTTTACGTTCAAGGCGAATGATGGCAAGGTGGATTCGAATGTCGCCACGATCACGATCACGGTGAACGCAGTCAATGATGCTCCAGTGGCCAACGCCGCGAGCGTCAGCACGAATGAGGATACAGCGCTCAATGGCAGCGTGGCCGCGAGTGATGTGGACGGCGATTCGCTGACGTACTCGCGAGTCACCAACGCAGCTCATGGCAATGTCGTGGTGAACGCCGACGGATCGTTCACGTACACCCCCAACGCCAACTACAACGGGCCAGACTCGTTCACATTCAAGGCGAATGATGGGAAAGTGGATTCAAACACCGCCACGATCACCATCACTGTGAATCCGGTGAACGATGCTCCGGTGGCCAACGCGGCCAGCGTAAGCACGAATGAGGACGCCGCGCTCAATGGAAACTTGACCGCGAGCGATGTGGATGGCGATTCACTGACTTACTCGCGCGTGACAAATGCTTCGCACGGTAACGTGGTGGTGAATGCGGATGGCTCGTTTACCTATACGCCCAATGCCAACTACAACGGCCCGGATTCGTTTACGTTCAAGGCCAATGACGGGAAGGTCGACTCGAACGTTGCGACGATTACGATCACGGTGAACCCGGTGAATGATGCGCCGGTCGCCAACTCCGCCAGCGCGAGCACCAGCGAAGGCACCCCAATCAACGGCAATGTCACGGCAAGCGATGTGGATGGCGATGCACTGACGTTCAGCCTGGTGGCCGGCGCTGCGCATGGGACGGTGGTCGTCAACCCCGATGGCACCTACACCTACACGCCGGCTGCACTCTACAACGGCGCAGATTCCTTCACCTTCAAGGCCAATGATGGCACGCTCGACTCCAACGTCGCCACCATCAGCATCGTGGTGCATGGTGTGAACCATGCGCCAGTGGCGAACGATGCCAATGCCAGCACGAACGAGGACACCGTCCTCAATGGCAATGTGACGGCGACGGATATCGACAGCGACCCGCTCAGCTATTCCCTGGTGGCTAATGCATCGCATGGCAACGTGGTGGTCAATCCGGATGGATCGTTCACGTATACGCCCGCGGCCAACTACAACGGGCCGGATTCCTTTACCTTTAAGGCTTCGGATGGGTCACTGAGCTCCAATACGGCCACGATTTCGATTACCGTGAATTCGGTGAATGACGCGCCGGTGGCGAATGCGGCCAGTGCCAGCACAAATGAGGACACAGCTCTCAACGGGAATGTGACGGCGACTGATGTGGAGGGGGATTCCCTCACCTATGCGCGGGTCACTAATGCCGCTCACGGCAATGTGGTGGTGAACGCCGATGGATCATTCACGTATACGCCCAATGCCAATTACAACGGGCCGGATTCGTTCACGTTCAAGGCAAACGACGGGAAAGTCGACTCGAACGTCGCGACGATTTCCATCACCGTCAATCCCGTCAATGACGCTCCGGTTGCGAATGCGGCCAGCGTCAGCACCAACGAAGATACACCGCTCAATGGCAGTGTCCTCGCGACGGATGTGGATGGCGATTCGTTGACCTATACGCGAGTCACCAATGCCGCGCATGGCAATGTGGTCGTCAACGTGGATGGCTCGTTCACTTACACGCCTAATGCCAATTACAACGGGCCCGACTCGTTTACATTCAAGGCAAATGATGGCAAGGTCGATTCGAACACTGCCACCATCACCATCACGGTGAATCCTGTGAATGATGCGCCGGTGGCGAACAACGCCAGCGCCAGCACCAGTCAGGACACCCCGCTCAATGGGAACGTTACTGCCACGGATGTCGATGGCGATACGTTGACCTACGCGCGGGTCAGCGATGCAGCGCATGGCAGCGTGGTGGTCAATCCGGACGGCAGCTATACCTATACGCCGGCGCTGCATTACACCGGCCCGGACAGCTTTACCTTCAAGGCCAACGATGGGACGGCCGATTCGAACGTCGCCACCATCACCATCACGGTCCAGAGCTCCGCCAACACAGCGCCGACGGTCGGCGTGAGCCTGAGCGACCCGAATCCGGGCACCAACCAGGTGCTGACGGCCACCGCCACCCCGGCCGACGCGGATGGCGATACCGTCACCCTGACGTATGTGTGGAAGGTCAATGGCGCTACGGTAAAGACCACAACGACCACCAGCGTCACCGACACCCTCGACCTGAACGTCGCCGGGAACGGCGATCTGGGGGACACGGTGAGCGTTACGGTGACGCCCAACGACGGGCATGTGGATGGCAGCGCGGCGTCTGCTTCGGCGACGGTTACCAACAAGTTTCCGACGCTCACTCGCGACAAAGGGCTCTTCGGGGTCAACGAAGGAGAACTTGCAACCAATACAGGCACGTTCGCCGATGTCGACGGCGACAATGTTGCCCTCAGCGCCTCGATTGGGACTGTCATTAAGACCGGCCCGGGCGCCTGGAGCTGGTCGTACCAGACGACCGACGGCCCGGAGGAGAATCAGTTCGTCATTATCGTGGCCGACGACGGCCACGGCGGGAAATCTTCCGTAAACTTCCTTATGGGCGTTCTGGATGTAGGGCCCACCACGACGCTCAGCGGTGCAGATAGCGTCCAGCTCGGCTCGAGCTACACGGTCACCGTCGGCCCGTCCGTCGATCCGGGCAACGACGTGGTCTTCCGTTACAGAATCAATTGGGGCGACACTACGTCGCAGACATTCAACCTCGGTTTCAACGAATTCCTGGGCGGCCAGCAGCACGGCCACACCTACGCTGCGGGCGGCAACTATACGATCACCATCGACCTGACCGACGGCGATGGAGATTATCTCGCCGTCGCCAGCAAATTGGTGACAGTCAACGCCGGCCCGGTCAATCACGCGCCGGTGGCGAATCCGGCGAATGTAAGCACGAATGAGGATACCGTCCTGAATGGGAGTGCAGCCGCGACGGATGCCGATGGCGATTCGTTGACGTATTCCCTGGTCGGCAGCGCCAGCCACGGCAGCGTGGTGGTGAATCCGGATGGGTCATTCACGTATACGCCCGCGGCCAACTACAACGGGCCGGATTCGTTCACCTTCAAGGCGAACGACGGGAAGCTGGATTCGAACACCGCGACAATTTCAATCACGGTGAATTCGGTCAACGATACGCCGGTGGCCAATGCGGCGAGCGTGAGCACGAATGAAGACACGGCCCTTAACGGCTCGCTGGCCGCAACGGACGTGGATGGAGATTCGCTCACCTATTCGCGCGTCACCAACGCTGCGCATGGCGATGTGGTCGTGAATACCGACGGGTCGTTCACGTACACGCCCAATGCGAATTACAACGGGCCGGATTCATTCACTTTCAAGGCCAACGATGGCAAGACCGATTCGAATACGGCGACGATCACCATCACGGTGAATCCGGTGAACGATGCTCCCGTGGCCAATGCCGCCAGCGTCAGCACGAACGAAGACACGGCGCTGAATGGCAATGTTACGGCGACGGATGTGGATGGGGATTCGTTAACCTATTCGCGAGTCAGCAACGCAGCTCACGGCAATGTCGTCGTGAATGCTGACGGCAGCTTCACCTACACGCCCAATGCCAATTACAACGGGCCCGATTCGTTCTCCTTCAAGGCCAATGACGGGAAGGTGGACTCGAACGTTGCCACGATCACCATCACAGTGAACGCGGTAAACGATGCTCCCGTGGCCAGCGCCGCCAGTGTCAGCACGAATGAAGACACAGCTGTGAGCGGCAATGTGACGGCCAGCGATGTGGAGAATGAGAGCCTTACCTACTCCCTGGTTGGAAATGCTGCGCACGGCAATGCGGTAGTGAACCCTGACGGGTCCTTTACTTACACGCCCGCCGCCCACTACAACGGGCCGGATTCGTTCACCTTCAAGGCCAACGACGGCAAGGCCGATTCGAACACCGCGACGATCAGCATCACGGTCAATCCGGTGAATGATGCGCCGGTGGCGAATGCTGCCAGCGTGAACACCAATGAGGATACAGCGCTCAACGGCAGTGTAACCGCGACGGATGTCGATGGTGATTCGCTGACCTATTCGCGGGTCACCAACGCAGCTCACGGCAATGTCGTGGTGAATGCCGACGGCACCTTCACCTACACCCCCGATGCCAATTACAACGGGCCGGATTCGTTCACGTTCAAGGCGAACGACGGGCAGGTCGACTCGAACACTGCCACCATCAGCATCACGGTCAATCCTGTGAATGATGCACCGGTGGGGAGCGCAGCGAGTGCCAGCACAAATGAAGACACGCCGCTGAACGGGAATGTCACGGCGACGGATGTGGATGGCGATTCCCTCACGTACACACGGGTGACGAATGCTTCCCATGGCAACGTGGTCGTGAATGCGGATGGGTCGTACACCTACACCCCTGCCGCAAACTACAACGGGGCCGATTCGTTCACCTTCAAAGCGAACGATGGAAAGGCCGATTCCAACATCGCCACGATCTCCATCACCGTGAACCCGGTGAACGATGCTCCCGTGGCCAATGCCGCCAGCGTCAGCACGAACGAAGACACAGTGCTCAACGGGAATGTCACGGCGACGGATGTGGATGGCGATTCGCTGACCTATACGCGCGTGGCCAACGCTTCGCACGGCAATGTGACCGTGAACGCGGATGGATCATTCACCTACACACCCAACGGCAACTACAACGGGCCGGATTCATTCACCTTTAAGGCCAATGACGGCAAGGTCGACTCAAACGTCGCGACCATCACCATCACGGTGAATCCCGTCAACGACGCTCCCGTCGCCAACGCGGCAAGTGCCAGCACCAACGAAGACACCTCGCTGAATGGCAATGTGACTGCGACGGACGTGGACGGCGACTCTCTCACATACTCCCTGGTGGGCGCTGCGGCGCACGGCACAGCAGTTGTGAATCCCGATGGCTCCTTCACGTACACGCCAGCGGTCAATTACAACGGCCCGGATTCGTTCACCTTTAGAGCCAACGACGGCAAGACCGACTCGAATACCGCGACAGTCTCCATCACAGTCAACCCTGTGAATGACGCCCCAGTGGCCAACAACGCCAGCGCCAGCACCAGCGAGGATACGCCCATCAGCGGGAACGTCACCGCTGTGGATGTGGATGGCGATACGCTGACCTTCTCCCTGGTGGGCGGCGCCAGCCACGGCAGCGTGGTGGTAAATCCGGATGGGTCTTACACCTACACGCCAAACGCACTCTACAACGGCCCCGATTCCTTCACCTTCAAGGCCAATGACGGCAAGGTTGATTCCAACACCGCCACCATCAGCATCACGGTTCACTCGGTCAATCATGATCCCGCGGCCAGTGATGACAGCGCCAGCACGGATGAGGACGTTCCGCTCAATGGCACGCTCACCGCATCGGACGTGGATGGCGACACCCTGACCTTCACGCGAGTGGCCAACGCTGCGCACGGCAATGTAGTGGTCAACACCAATGGCTCGTACACCTACACGCCCAATGCCAATTACAGCGGCCCGGATTCGTTCACGTTCAAGGCATCGGATGGCTCGCTGACCTCAAACACCGCCACCATCACTATCACAGTGAACCCGGTGAATGATGCACCGGTGGCCAATGCGGCCAGCGTGAGCACGAACGAGGACACCGCGCTCAACGGCAGCGTGACCGCGACGGACGTGGAAGGCGACAGCCTGACCTACGCCCTGGTGGCCAATGCCAGCCACGGCAATGCGGTTGTGAATCCGGACGGAACGTTTACGTATACGCCCAATGCCAACTACAACGGGCCGGATTCCTTCACGTTCAAGGCGAACGATGGCAAGCTGGATTCGACGCCCGCCACAGTCTCCATCACGGTAAACCCGGTTAACGATGCCCCCGTTGCCAACGCCGCGAGTGTGAGCACAAACGAGGACATCGCTCTCAATGGGAGTGTGACGGCCTCGGATGCGGATGGAGATTCGCTGACTTACCTGCTCGTCGGGAATGCTTCGCACGGCAACGTCGTGGTGAATCCCAACGGCACATTCACGTATACACCTGCCGCGAATTACAACGGCCCCGATTCGTTCACCTTCAAGGCGAACGACGGCAAGGTCGATTCGAATACCGCCACGATCACCATCACGGTTAATCCCGTGAATGACGCGCCGGTGGCGAATGCTGCGAGCGTCAGTACCAACGAAGACACCGTGCTGAATGGCAATGTGACGGCGACGGACGTTGAGAACGACAGCCTCACGTACTCCCTGGTGGGTAATGCCGCACACGGCAATGCGGTAGTGAACCCTGATGGGTCGTTTACTTATACCCCCGCTGCCGACTACAACGGGCCTGATTCCTTCACCTTTAGGGCCAATGACGGCAAGGCCGATTCCAACACCGCTACGATCAGCATCACCGTCAATCCCGTGAACGACGCTCCCGTTGCGAATGCCGCCAGCGTCAGCACGAACGAGGACACGGCCCTGAATGGGAACGTAACCGCGACCGATGTGGATGGTGATTCACTCACCTATACACGCGTGACAAATGCCTCGCATGGCAACGTGGTGGTGAATGCCGACGGTTCATTCACCTATACGCCGGCGGCCAATTACAACGGGCCGGATTCGTTCACCTTCAAGGCCAACGACGGCAAAGTGGATTCCAACACGGCCACCATCACCATCACGGTGAACCCGGTGAATGACGCCCCGGTGGCCAATGCAGATAGCACGAGCACGAACGAAGATACGCCTTTGAACGGCAATGTGACCGCGACCGATGTAGAGGGTGATTCGTTGACCTATACGAGGGTCACCAATGCTGCCCACGGCAATGTGGTGGTAAATGCGGATGGATCTTTCACATACACTCCCGCCGCGAATTACAACGGGCCGGATTCGTTCACCTTCAAAGCGAACGATGGAAAGGCCGATTCCAATATCGCCACGATCTCCATCACCGTGAACCCGGTGAACGATGCGCCTGTCGCCAATGCGGCCAGTCTGAGCACCAACGAAGACGCGGCTCTGAATGGAAATGTGACTGCGACCGACGTGGATGGCGATAGCCTGACGTACACGCGCGTGGCCAATGCTTCGCACGGCAATGTCACAGTGAACGCAGATGGTTCATTCACCTACACACCCAATGCCAACTACAACGGCCCCGATTCCTTCACCTTCAAAGCCAACGATGGGAAAGTGGATTCGAACGTCGCGACGATCACCATCACGGTGAATCCGGTGAATAATAATGCGCCGGTTGCCAACGCGGCAAGTGTCAGCACGAACGAAGACACTGCGCTGAATGGCAATGCGACTGCGATTGATATGGATGGCGATTCGTTGACCTATTCGCGCGTCACCAACGCCGCTCATGGCAATGTGGTGGTCAATCCAGATGGTTCGTTCACCTACACTCCCGCCGCCAACTACAACGGGCCAGATTCGTTCACCTTCAAAGCCAATGACGGCAAGGTGGATTCCAACACAGCGACGATCACCATCACTGTAAATCCCGTCAACGACGCCCCCGTGGCGAGCAACACCAGCGGCAGCGTGGCACACCGCAGCGCGGCCGGCGTGGATATCAACCTCAGCGCGTCCGACGTCGACGGCAATACCTTGACGTACGTGCTGGTGGGCGCCAACGGCGGGGCGGCGCATGGCACGGTGTCGATCACCGGCAATGTCGCCCATTACACGCCCAATTCGCCCAGCGGCGATTTTGTGGGAAGTGACACCTTCCACTTCATCGCCAAGGACGGCTCGGCCGACAGCAACACGGCCGATGTCTCGGTCAGTCTGACCAACAGCGCTCCGACCGTGGGTGTGTCGCTCAGTTCGCATTCGCCCAACACCAACCAGACGCTCACGGCCACAGCCACCCCGGCCGACGCCGACGGCGATGCGGCCAGCCTCACTTACGTGTGGAAAGTGAACGGCAACACCGTTCGCACGACGACGACCAGCAGCACGAGCGATTCGCTGGACCTCAGCATCGCCGGCAACGGCAATGCGGGCCAGACGGTGACGGTCGATGTGACGCCCAGCGACGGGCACGGGAACGGCTCGGCGGCTTCCGATAGCGCGAATGTGACCAAGGCCACGCCTTCGATCACCTGGAGCAATCCCGCTGACATCGTCTACGGCACGGCGCTGGGCGCAACGCAGCTCAACGCCTCCTCCGGCGTTGCGGGCTCGTTCGTCTATACACCGGCGGCTGGGACGGTCCTCAAGTTTGGCAGCGGCCAGGCGCTGCATGTGAATTTCACGCCGACCGACACGAGCGAATACTTCAGCACCTCGGCCGATGTTTCCATCAATGTCCTCAAACGGACGCTGGTGATCACGGCTCATGGCGTGAACAAGCTTTACGACGGTACGGACGCCGCCACGGTCACGCTGACGGATGATCGCATCGCCGGCGATGTCTTCACCGATTCGTACGCCTCGGCGACGTTTGACAATAAGAACGTTGGGACCAACAAGCCTGTGAGCGTCCTGGGCATTAGTATCTCCGGGGCGGACGCGGGCAATTACAACTTCAACACCACTGCCTCCACCACGGCCGACATCTATCTGCCGGCGTGGAACGTCAACGGCGGCGGCGCGTGGGGTACCAGCGGCAACTGGCTCGGCGGCTCGCCGACGGGCATGGCCCCGGCGAATCTGCTGGGCGTCGTGACCGCGCCCAACTCCCCAGCCCAGATTACGCTGGACGGCAATCGCTCGGCCGGCTCGCTGACGCTGGACAACGCGACGGCCAATTACATGCTGATGGCCGGGTCGAACGCGGCCAGCACTCTGACGCTGGGCGATGCGGGCAACGCGGGCACGCTGAGTGTGCTGTCGGGCAATCACCAGGTGAATGTGCCGGTGAATATGCCCAACGCAGGCTCGCTGCTCAGCGTCGCCACCGGCGCAACATTGACGCTGCAGAGCGTGAGCGGGGCCGGCGCCACGACGGTGGCCGGCGGCGGAACGCTGATTGCTCAGCAGATCACCCAGGGCTCGCTGACGCTCAACGGCTCTGCCGCCAGCGCCTCGCATGTGCAGATCCCAGCAGGCGCGCCGCTGCCCGGCGGGGCGCGCAATCGGCCGGTGGTGGTCAACAGCTTCTCCATCGCCAATGATGGAGCGCTCAGTCCCGCATTCTTCGGCCAGCTCGATCTGGGCAATAATGACCTGATCATCCAGACCGCCAGCGGGGCCGCCGCGGCGAACGTGTCGGCGGCGCTGCATCAGATGGCCTTCTCCGGCCGGGCAAACACCTGGACGGGCAATGGAATCACGTCATCCTTGATTCCCACCATCAGCGTCGGCGGATTGGTCTATACGCTGGGCATCTTCATCAACCAGAAGCCCGGCGCGCCGGCGGGCACGCCCTGGTTTACAACAGACTCCGGCGTGAACGTTGATGCGAATGCGGTGGTGGTGACGTTGACGCTGGCGGGCGATCTGAACTTCGATCACCTGGTCAACATCAATGACTTCAACACGCTGGCCGGCAATTTCGGAAAAGTAAACGGTAACTACATCGCCGGCGACATCAACTTCGACGGTGTGGTCAACATCAACGACTTCAACCTGCTGGCTGGCAACTTTGGCAAGGCCCAGCCGGGCTTCACCGCCCAGGGAACGCTGGCGGAGGAGCCTATGGTGTTCAGCGCGCAGGCGATGGTTTCCACGCCCGCAGTTGCTGAGCAGGCAGGGAACGAGGGATTGGTGGCAGATTCCTCGGACTCCGCTGCCGGGGCGGAGGACGGCAAAACGGATGTGCTGGTCTCGGGCGCGGATACGGGAACTGGTATCTTCGCGCAAGGCACGATTTCAACGTCGGACGATGATCAAGCGAATGACTCGGTCATTACCGGTGAAGACTCCCAATCGCTCCTTACCAGCAAGCCGCAGAGCCAACCGAAGACGAACAAGTCTGCATCCTCGAAGTCCGAGAAGTCGTCCGAGAAGTCGTCCGCGAAGCACGGCGCGGACCACGGCAAGGGCAAGGCCAAGCATTCACATCACAAATCGCGTTCGGCCCACAAGCCGAAATAGCAGGTGATGTCAGTGCCGCATGGGAGATTCTCCGCCGATCAAAACCACGGCCGGCGGCCAAGGATGTAGAGACGGTAAAACTCCTCGTCGGATTTGGTGAGGTAGATGATTCCCTCCACCATTCCGATGATGCCCATGACACCCAGCGAGAAGGGCGCGAGTATTCCGCAGGTCACCACCGCCAGGCCCAGGGACAGGCAGAGCATGAGGATGCCCGTGCCGGTGTAGTTGAGGACGAATTTGTGGACGCCCAGGGCGCCGATCATGATGCCCAGGACGCCGCAGAGAATCTTTTTCGAATTGACTTCACTCTGGTTGTAACCGCCCGGCGTTGGCATCGTGTAACCGAGCGGCGGCGCGGCAGGCGATGGAGCACCAGGAGGCAGGGGGGAAAACGCCTCTTCTCGTGGCTCTGCCGGAGCCGAAAACATCGCCGCCAGTTCCGCCACACCACCGGCCGGCTGCCAATCGGCCATGCCTTGGCGCCAGACCAGCGTCTGCGGGCTTAAACCCAGCGGCCGCAGTTCCACCAGCGAGAAAGGCCCCTTGCGCTGATCGCCATCCGCAACGTAGTAGCTGTTCGTTTCGCTCATCGATTTCTCCGGCAAGCAACCCCAGCCCCGCGTGATTATTCCGCCGAGTTATCAGACGTCAAACCTCACGAACCCTCCGTCTCCTGTGGGAGCCCGATGCGCCGATAACGACTGCATGGACACCTGCTCCTCCTGCTCCTGCTCTGGCGTGCAAGCCCAGGTGGGGATACTGATTCTCAAGAAGCAGATGGATGCCCAAAAGGCGCAGGCCAGCGTTGCTTTGCAACTGCTGGATGCCGCGCGCCTGGGCGTGAACAACGCCGGCCAGGACCCCGCCGCCAGCATGACGGGTGTGGGCCAGAGCGTCGATATTCTCGCTTGAACCGACGGTGATCTCGCTCGCTTCGGAGTGGCACATCCGCCTCCCCCGCCGTTATATTGTCCGCATGGCAACCACCACTTCCGCCGTGCCGCTCACGCGACGCAAAGAGCTCAAGGATACAAAGCTGGGCATCATTCACGCGGCCGCGTTTACGACCACGGTCGTCGAGAAGTACATCCGCGAAATTATTCCCGAGGTGACCGTCGCCCACCTGGCCGACGACACGATCCAGATGGCCAACAACGCAGCGCCCGTCGGCGCCTGTCCGAACGTCAATTACGCCAAGTTCGTCTCCTATGCCCACAATCTCGAAGAATACGGCGTCGACCTGATCATGCTGGCCTGCTCGACGTTCAATCGCGCCGTCGAATTCGCCCGGCCGATGATCAACACGCCCATGCTGCAGATCGACCGGCCGATGATGGATCTGGCCGTGCAGACGGGCAAGCGCGTCGGCCTGCTCTGCACGCTGCCGACGACGGTCCCCTCCTCCTCCCGGCTGCTGCGCACGGCGGCCGAAGAGGCAGGGAAGGAAGTGCAGATCAAGGAAGTGCTCTGCACCGAGGCCTTCAAAGTGCTGCGCGCGGGAGATCCGCAGAAGCATAACCAGATGCTCCTGGAGGAGATCGACAAGCTCTCGACGCAGGTGGATTCGATCGTGCTGGCACAGGTCTCCATGACTGCGCTCGAGCCGCTGCTGAAAAATCCGCGCGTGCCGGTCTTCAACAGCGGTCGGACGGGGTTTACGCGGGCGCGGGAAATGCTGTCGAATGTTGCGGTGAATTGAGTCCTCATGTCTCCCCTGCTACAGCCACTCGACTACGCTCCTCCTTCGCGCCAGCGCATCGGCCGGCGCTGGATGATCGCCCTGCTACTGACGGTGGCAATTGGGATTAATTATCTGGATCGCCAGACGCTGGGGATTGCCCTCAAGGCTCTGCGCGGTGACATTTTCCTTAGCGATGCGCAGTTTGCCAGGCTGAATTCGATTTTCCTCCTCGGCTATGCCCTGATGTACATGGGAGGCGGGCGGCTGCTGGATCTGCTGGGGACGCGGCGCGGTTACATCATCATCATGATCGTCTGGTCGCTCGCGTGCGCCAGCCACAGCCTTGCCCAGACGTTTGGCGCGCTTTTGGTCTGCCGGCTGCTGCTGGGGCTAGGAGAAGGCGGTGCGTTTCCCGGGGCGACACGTGCGGTGGCCGAGTGGTTTCCGCAGCGCGAGCGGTCAACCGCGATGGGAATGATCAACGCCGGGACTGCATTGGGTTCGATGGTCGCCCCGCCGCTGCTGGCACTCATCATCACGCGCATCCACTGGCGCGCATCGTTCGTGGCGGCCGGGTTGATCGGGCTAATCTGGCTCGTCTGGTGGACCTTTGAATATCACCCCCCTTCCCGGCACCCACGCATGAGCGAGCGCGACCGGGAGATCGCGGCCGAGAATGATGCGCATCCCACCAGCCTCGACGATGGCACACCGATCCCTTGGATTACGCTGTTTAGTTACCCGCAGGTCTGGGGCATGGTGATCGGCAAGTTCCTTACAGATGCCGCCTGGTATTTCTATTCCCTATGGCTTGCGGCGTATCTGTTTGATATGCGCGGCTTTGACACAAAGGCCGTAGGCTATTTCGCATGGATTCCCCCGGCCGCGTCGGGCATTGGCAGCCTGCTGGGAGGATGGTTTTCCAGCTCGCTGCTGCACAACGGGAGGTCGCTCGATTTTTCGCGAAAGCTGGCGATGGGCGCCAGCGTGGCGTTCATGCCCTGGATGTACTTTGTGACTCAGGTGGACACGAAGTGGGTGATTGTTCTCTTCTCGCTGGCGTTTTTGGGCCAGCAGAGCTGGTCGACCCTGGTGATGACTCTGCCGGCGGATCTTTTTCCGCGGAAGATCGTCGGCTCGGTCGCCGGGCTGGTGGGCTGCGGCGGGGCGCTGGGGGGAATCGCCTTCAGCCAGGTGATTGCGGCGATTCTCGCTGCCAAGGGGCGGGTGGACGGTTATCCGATCATTTTCGCGCTGGCCAGTTCGTTCCATGTGCTGGCATTTGTGCTGATTCTGCTGACGATTCCACGCATCCGGTCTTTGCGGACGGAATCGCGCGGGTTTCCGGTAGTGCCAGTGGGCTGATGTGTAAATGTCATGAGCGACTCCTTCTCAACCCCTCAGCAATTCCGCTGCCCCATCTGTGGCAAGCCCGTCGACCCGGCGTCGGTGGAAGTGAAAGGCAGCCCGTTCCCATTTTGCTCACAGCGATGCCGGTTGATCGATCTGGGGCGCTGGCTGGATGGGAAGTACCAGATTCCGGTGGACGAGGACGAGCAGGATTTGGAGCTCCCGCCGGATGAGGTGCCGTAAGCAATCCGGCTTGATCCAGCACCAATCGGCCGCAAGCCTCTCACTCCTTCTGCCGATTCTTCCGATGCAGGGCACCTTCCTTCGGGGTTGCCTGAGGGGACTTGCCTGCATTATGAGACTTCTGGCCACCCAGCCCCACGCGCAGACGACATCGCTCACGGATGTGCTCGATGCGCTGGCAGTGTCGCATGAGCCGGGGCAGTATTTGCCGGCGCTGCTGGGGTTTGGAGGCCGGGGCGGTGCCGCCAATGCGACCGGCCGGGCTTATCTGGAAGTGACTACCGAAGGGATTCCGGCCCCATCGTTCCGCATTCGCCGGCTGCTGCTGCCGGGGCAAACAGTCCGATTTGTCGACGCCGGCGAGCTGCCCGCGAAGGACAAGACCACCGACGATGTCATGTGCGAAGGAGGCCTGCTGGCCGAATTGATCAAGGTTCCCTCGCCCAAGATTGCGCACGACCTGGACCTGCGCGGCGATGTTGGTCTGCCGCCGGTGCTGCGGCGATATCGTTCGGCCATCGCGCTGCCGATGCGCGCGGGGAGTACGGCGATCGAGTGGGTGATTGTGCTGGATGAACGAGCGGATGGTTTGGCACCGGCGGAGCTGGAGGAAATGCTCATTCGCACGCGGCTGGTGTCGATTACTCTGGAGAACCTGCAGACCGCGCAGCGACTTTGCTCGGCCAATCTTCGGGTGAAGCACGACATCGACGACATGGCGGCGTTGCAGCGGACGTTGTTGCCCGAAGGGTTGCCCGAAGTGCCCGGTCTGCGGCTGGCGGCGAGCTACGAGGCGGTTTCGCAGGCGGGCGGCGACATCTACGACATTTTTCCGCTGGGGCGCCGGCCGGGGCATGAGGAGTGTCTGACCGACCAGCGCTGGGCGTTCCTGATCGGCGACGTCTCCGGCCATGGACCGGCGGCGGCGGTGGTGATGGCGATGCTCAATGCGATCGTGCACGCCTATCCGATCGCGCCGCAAAGCCCGGCCGAGGTGCTGGCCCACGCCAATCGGCATTTGTTTGCCAAGCGCATGCAGGGGGCGTTCGTCACGGCGCTGCTGGCGTTTTACGACCCGGCGTCGGGGAACGTTGTTTACTCGCGCGCTGGGCATCCGCCGCTGGTGCTGACGGACTGGAAGCGGGAAAG
>JADMIO010361662.1_pt1 | contig 23665 bp, 17 predicted proteins | sample 8958161 | NCBI WGS metagenome assembly JADMIO01 (sample SAMN16585339, study PRJNA669376) | soil metagenome | isolation source: Crop rotation soil | place: USA: Cullars Rotation, Alabama | collected 2011
GCCGCGACTTCAAGTCACGTGAATTCCAAGCTTCGGATCCCACTGTGCTGGAAAGATCCAACCGTAACGCAGACCGATAATACCGGCGAAACATTCGCAATTGTCGACATCGTCAAGGCACTGCTCGACCGTAGGCCGCGACCCGGCGAGGTAAGAATCGACTGGATAGTGGCCGCAGTCCTCTATGACCGCAGCGGCGCCACGGCGATACGGCAACAGGTCCTCGTAGGTTGACGAAATATATATCCGTTTCCGGGCCATAAGGTCAGGAATTCTACCGTGTTCGTTTTGGGTATTCTAGCAGGCGGTTCGGCGGGAGTTGCCGGGCTGCAGAGCGGAGAAGCAAGAACAGCCGCGACATCACGAACCCCGGCATGTGACTTACCTTTGCTCGCGACGATGACCTTCCTCCGCCTGGTTTCGTCTAGGCCAGCAGCGGCCGCTCTCAACAGACCGCGACGTTCAAAATCGCGCTCCTCCCCAAATTCGTGTTAAAACCGCTGTAATCCCCTGCTGGACCGTGCTAAAATAGCCAAGTTCCTACAGTTTAACGTCAGTACCACAGGCGCACTGCCCCGTTGTTTCCGCTGCCGTTCAATCGCCCGTCGGTCGGCATACGTGTAGGCCGAAAGAGAAGCCGATGCTCGATTCTTCCGATTTCATGTACCTCGCCGTACTGCTGCTCGTGGTGCTGGTGGTGCTTCTGATTCCTCCCGGGCCGGGAACCCCGCTCCGGATGCCTGTACCGACACGATAGCTCGCCGGTAAACGCTGGCGGAAGTGCGTGTTACACTCGGGTAGTCCCCGCAACCATGGATTTTCTCAAAGGGCTGAATGCGCAACAGCGCGAGGCGGTTAGTTGCACCGAAGGCCCGCTGTTGATTCTTGCCGGGGCCGGAAGCGGTAAGACCAGGGTCATTACTCACCGGATCGCCCACATCATTACGTCGCGGCACGTCCCCCCGTCCGCCATTCTGGCGGTCACTTTCACCAACAAGGCAGCCAACGAGATGCGTGAGCGCGTCAGCGACCTGCTCGCCGACGCGGGACTCGAGTCTTCCCCCAACATCTCCACATTCCATTCTTTTTGCGTCCGCCTGCTGCGGCGCGATGGCGACCCTCTGGCGCGCATCCGCCCCGGCTTCAACCGCCGTTTCAGCATCTACGACGACGAAGACCAGCTTTCGATCATAAAAGCGGCGTACCGCGCGCTCGGATTCGACGAGAAGGAGTTCATGCAGTACCGCGCGGCGCTCTCCCGCATCAGCCACGAGAAGAACCTGAAGCAGGGGCCGCAGGATATCTACAAGCAGGCGGTCAACAAGGAGACCGAAGCTCTCGCGGCAATTTTCGAGCAGTACGAAAAGGCGCTGCACGCCGCCAACGCGCTGGATTTCGACGACCTCCTGCTGGAAGCCGTCCGCCTGCTGCGGCACGACGATGCCACGCGCGAGGCCTGGAACCGCCGGCTCGCCTACGTGATGATCGACGAGTACCAGGACACGAACCGCAGCCAATATGAGTTGATGCGGCTGCTTTCGGAGTCGCACCACAATGTCTGCGTGGTGGGCGACGAAGACCAGTCGATCTATAGCTGGCGCGGCGCGGACATCCGCAACATCCTCGATTTCGAGCGCGATTTTCCCAAAGCCAAAGTCATCCGGCTGGAGCAGAACTATCGCTCGACCAAGAATATCCTCGCAGCCGCCGGCGCCGTGGTGGAGAACAACAAGGCGCGCAAGGGCAAAAAGCTGTGGACCGATTCCGTGGCGGGGGACATGCTCGGTCTTTACGCCGGCTTCGACGCCGAAAACGAAGCGCTGTTCATCGCCGACTCCATCGAAAAGTACATGGCGTCGAACCCGAGCGATCACGTGGCGGTGCTCTACCGGACCAACTTCCAGTCGCGGCAGATCGAAGAGGCGCTGCGGCGGTACGGGCGGCGGTACAACGTGGTCGGGGGATTCAGCTTCTATCAGCGCGCGGAAATCAAGGACGTGATCGCGTACCTGAAGCTGGCCGCGTCCAATACCGATTCGGTAAGCCTGCTGCGCATCATCAATACGCCGGCGCGCGGCATCGGCCGCACGACGGTGGAACAGATCGAGAAATTCGCGCGCGAAAACGGCTTGAGTCTGTGGGAAGCGATCGAGCGGATCATCGACGATCGCAACCTCTCCACGCGCTCGCAGTCGTCGCTGGTGACCTTCCGCGCCCTGGTGCAGGAACTTTCTCTGGTTGCCGCCAGCTCATCGCTGCCGGACCTCATCCGCCATATCCTGGAGCGCACCGGCTATCGGCGCATGCTCCAGCAGGAGAAGACGCCCGATTCGGAAACGCGCATCGAGAACCTCGACGAACTGGTCAATGCGGCGGCGGAAGCGGCCGAGCGCGGCGAGAGTCTCTCGGATTTCCTGGATCACGCGGCGCTGGTCTCCGATGCCGATAACTACGACGAAAAGGCGCCGGTCACCCTGATGACGCTGCACAACGCCAAGGGCCTCGAATTTCCCATGGTGATCCTTTCGGGCATGGAGCTCGGCCTGTTTCCGCACAGCCGGTCGATGAATTCCGAGGAGATGCTCGAAGAGGAGCGGCGTCTGTGCTATGTCGGGATGACCCGCGCGCGCAAGCGCCTGGTGCTGACCTGGGCCCGCTACCGCCGGCGGTTCGGGGGCGGCGAGCAGGAGCGTTCCACGCCTTCCATCTTCCTGAAAGAAGTTCCCGAAGATCTGATTTTCAATCTCGGGCCGCAGGACGAGCCGGGCGAAGTCGATCTCTTCAGCGAGCGCCACGACGTCCGCCAGTCCGCGCGCCGCAACACTTATACCGGCAAGACCTACAACTCCCTCGACAATATTTCCGAGTTCTTCAATGAGCGGGGACGCCAATTCAACACAGGCAAGCCCGCGCCGCCGTCCAATCCTTACAAAACTCCGCCTCAGCCGCCTCCCGCGCCATTTTCGCGGCCGGCCGCGCCTGCCAAGCCGCTGAAGGCGAGCCAGCCCCCCGTGCGCAAAACGGCCCGCACCGGCATGGTGGTCGAACATCCGAAATACGGCACCGGAACCGTGGTCCGCCGCGAAGGGGAAGGGGATGATGCTAAGATCACTGTTAACTTCCCTCGTTTCGGTCTGAAGAAGCTGGTCGAAAAGTACGCAGGATTAAAAAGAAACTGATGAACACGAAGAACGTCACCGACAAAGCAGAACGTAAGAAGGTCAAGCGCACCGCGCGCAAGAAGGCAGCGCCCAAAGCCAAGCGCGCCGCCGGCGTGGCCCGTGGATCGATGAAGAAGAAGATCCGCCACCAGGCGCAGGGCCAGCGTAAGCGCTAGACTTCCGTTCGTTCCCCGAAAAATCGTGAGCATCTTTCGGACGAAGAGCATCGACGATCTCATCAAGTCGTCCGAAGAGCCTTCCCATAAGCTGAGCCGTACTCTGGGACCCTGGAGTCTGACGGCGATGGGCATCGGCGCCGTCATCGGCAGCGGCATTTTCACGCTGACCGGGACGGCGGCGGCGGGCAAGGTCGTCGCTATCAAGTCGCTGCTGAATGCGACCGTGCTCGACCTGCTGTTGTCCGGCTCGCACGCCGGTTCGGAGCTCGGGCGCCCGGGCGCGGGACCGGCCATCACCATCTCGTTCATCCTGGTGGCGATCGCCTGCGTGTTTGCAGGGCTGTGCTACGCAGAGCTCGCTTCCATGATCCCGATCGCGGGCAGCGCCTACACGTACGCATACGCCGTGCTGGGCGAGATCGTGGCCTGGATCATCGGGTGGGACCTCATCCTGGAGTATGCGGTGTCCAATATGTCCGTGGCAGTCGGGTTTTCCGCGTACTTGCAGGATCTCTGCGAGAACGTTTTCGGATTTCGACTACCCGCGCATTGGGCCTTCCCGCCATACCCTGCTCCCGGCGACCCGGCGGGCTGGTTTAATGTTCCGGCGCTCCTGATCACGTTGCTGGTGACCTGGATTCTGGTGCGTGGAGTTCGCGAGAGCGCCGGGGCCAACAACGGGATGGTCATGATCAAGATTGCGGCGATTTTGATTTTCTGTATCGGGGCGGCCGGGGCGATTAAGCCGGGCAATTGGCATCCGTTCGCGCCGCATGGGTTTTCGGGAATTCTGACGGGCGCATCGATCGTCTTCTTCACCTATATTGGGTTCGATTCGGTATCGACCGCGGCCGAAGAGTGCCGCCGCCCGCAGCGCGATTTGCCATTCGCGATTATCACCACGCTCATTATCTGCACCATTTTGTATGGATCCGTGGCCCTGGTGCTCACCGGAATCGCAAATTACAAGACCCTGACCACCGCTTCCCCGGTGGCTGACGCACTGAAGGCCCTGGGATACAACCGTTTACGGCTGATCGTCACAGCCGGGGCACTGATGGGGATGCTCTCCTCCCTGCTGGTTTACCAATATGGGCAGGCGCGCATCTGGTTCGCGATGTCGCGCGACCGGCTCCTTCCGAAGATGTTTTCGGTGGTGCACGAACGCTTCAAAACACCGTATATCAGCACCTGGATCGCAGGTTTTGTGGTCGGAATACCGGCTGGAATCTGGGATATTGACACTTTTGCGGAGCTTTCGAACATCGGAACGCTCTTCGCATTCGTGCTGGTGTCGGCCAGCGTGATTGTTCTGCGGAAGAAGCAGCCGGAGCGGCAGCGGGCGTTCCGCGTGCCGCTGGTTCCTTTGTTTCCAGCAATTTCGATCGTCTGCTGCATCATCCTGATGATGGGCTTGCCGCTCCTCACCTGGATCCGCTTCTTTGTCTGGCTGGTGGTCGGATTCTGCATCTATTTCCCGTTCGGACGCAAGCAAAGCGCTCTCGCCGGAAGGTAGCGAGACGTTTGCCTGAGCGTTCGCCGGGCTTACAATCGAGGGAAGTCCCATGACCAAACTCCGTCTCGCTATCGCTCTTGCGGCCGTTACCGCCGCCATCGCATTCCAATCGACCCCACCCGCCGACCTGGCGCGATGGCAGCAGCACGCGAAGAACATCACGATCATCCGCGATGATTGGGGCATTGCACACGTCTACGGCAAGACCGATGCCGATGCCGTGTTCGGCGCCGAGTACGCGCAGGCAGAAGATGACTTCAACCGCGTGGAGACGAACTATATCAACGCCATGGGCCGCCTTGCCGAAACGGAGGGCGAAGCCAAGATCTGGCAGGACCTTCGAATGAAGCTCTTCATAGATCCGGCCGACATGAAGAAGCTCTACGGCGAAAGTCCCGCCTGGCTCCAGAAGCTCATGGTGGCGTTCGCCGACGGACTCAACTTCTACCTCTACAAGCACCCGGAGGTGAAGCCGCGCGTGATCCACCATTTCGAGCCCTGGATGGCGCTCACCTTCACCGAGGGGAGCATCGGCGGCGATATCGAAAAGGTCAACCTCCAGCAGCTTCAGGCGTTCTACGGGAAGAACGCCGACCTTGCCCTACTGCTGCACGAGGACCGCGACCCCGAACCCTCGGGCTCCAACGGCGCAGCCATCGCGCCCTCCAACACCGCGTCGCACCACTCGCTGCTGCTCATCAATCCACACACGTCCTTTTTCTTCCGCTCCGAACTACAGATGGTGAGCGACGAAGGGCTCAATGCGTATGGCGCCTCCACGTGGGGTCAGTTCTTCATCTACCAGGGCTTCAACGACCGCGCCGGCTGGATGCACACCAGCAGCGGCGTCGACGCTATCGACGAATACCTCGAGACCGTCACGAAAAACGGAGACCGATACTTCTACAAGTACGGTTCCGAGGAGCGTCCCGTCACAGCCTCCGAGATCAGCGTGCCATACACCACGGGCAGCGGCATGGCCGAAAAGAAGTTCACGGTTTACCGCACCCATCACGGTCCCATCGTCCGCGAAGCTGACGGCAAGTGGGTGGCGTTCCGCATCATGCAAAAACCCATCGAGGCGCTAACGCAGTCGTACACCCGTACCAAGGCTCGCGACTACAAGTCCTATTTGAAGACGATGGAGCTGAAGGCCAACTCCTCGAATAACACTATCTTCGCCGATGCCGATGGCGACATCGCCTATTTCCACGGCAATTTCATCCCGCGCCGCGATACGAAGTTCGATTGGAAACGGCCGGTGAATGGCAGCGACCCCGCCACGGACTGGAAGGGCCTGCTCGACGTCAATGAAGCGCCCAACCTGCTCAATCCCGCGAGTGGCTGGCTCTACAACACGAACAACTGGCCATGGTCGGCCGCCGGCTCCAGCAGCCCCAAGCGGGAAAACTATCCTTCCTACGTCGAAAACGGCGGCGAATCGGCGCGCGGTTTGCACGCGATTCGCGTTCTCGAGAACAAAAAGGACTTCACGGTCGATTCCCTGATCGCGGCCGCGTACGACAGCTATCTCACATGGTTCGAAAAGCCGATTCCGGCACTCGTCAAGGCATGGGATGAAACCCCCGCCTCCGATCCGCTCAAGGGCAAACTCGCCGAGCCCATTGCGATGCTCCGAAAATGGGATCTGCGATGGTCCGTCGATTCGGTCCCGACCTCGCTGGCCGTCTTCTTCGGCGAAGACGCGCGCCGGCGGCTGGGCGGAGGTGGACGCCGCGGCGGTGGCCGTGCTGCCGCACCTCCCGCCGACGATCCCCTGGCCGGCGCATCGCCCGAGCAACTCCTGCAATCGCTGGCTGCCGCCTGCGACCGCCTGACGGCGGACTTCGGCAAATGGAACACGCCCTGGGGCGCGATCAACCGCTACCAGCGTCTCAATGACGACATCACGCCCAACTTTAATGATTCCGGGCCTAGCATTCCGGTCGGTTTCACGTCGTCGCAATGGGGCTCGCTGGCTTCTTTCGGAGCCCGCGCTTATCCCAATACGAAGAAGTGGTACGGAACCAGCGGCAACAGCTTTGTCGCCGTGGTGGAATTCGGGCCTCGCGTGCGTGCCCGTGCCGTAACCTGCGGGGGCGAGAGCGGCCACCCCGGTGCGAAGCACTTCAACGACGAAGCCAACCGGTATGCCACCGGCAATCTCCGCGAAGTGTACTTCTACCGCGATCAGCTCAAGGGCCACACCGAGCGCGAATATCACCCGGGCGAGTAGCGTCGCCTCTTACAATATGTGAATGCCCGAAGCCCTTCATGCTCCGCACGTTCCTCACGTCGAAAAGCACTTTCAGGCCTCGGAGATCGTCCGCGACGTGGTCATCGGCATGTCCGACGGCCTCACCGTTCCGTTCGCGCTGGCCGCGGGACTTTCCGGTACGGTGTCGCAGACCGGTATCGTGGTCATCGCCGGGCTCGCCGAAATCGCGGCTGGGTCGATCGCAATGGGTCTGGGCGGCTATCTAGCCGCGCGCACCGACCGCGACCATTATGCTTCCGAGCTGGACCGCGAATATCGCGAAACGGTCGAGCTCCCGGAAAAAGAGCGCGATGAAGTCGCCGAAGTGTTCCGCGGCTACGGCATGTCGGAAGAGGAGCTCGCCCCGGTAGTCAATGCGATCTGCGCCGACCAGAAGAATTGGGTCGATTTCATGATGAAGTTCGAGCTGGGGTTCGACGAGCCCGATCCCAAGCGCGCCCGCAACAGCGCGATTACCATCGCGATCTCTTACATCCTCGGAGGTCTCGTTCCGCTCGCCCCTTATATGGCGATGCCCGATCTATACAGCGCTCTCAAGGCTTCCGTCGGCGTGACGCTTGTGGCGCTCTTCATCTTCGGGTTCGTGAAAGGCCGGATGACGGGCATCTCGCCCATCCGCGGCGGATTGCAGACGGTAATCATCGGAGGCCTGGCCTCCGCCGCCGCTTTCTCACTGGCAAAGTGGATCGGAAAGTGATTTGAGTTTTCTCCCCGCCAAAATCGTACGCCCTCTTACAGCACGGCTCCGCCCGGACCCAATACCCTGAAAACATGCGCCTCACCGACAAACGGGCCCTCGTGACCGGCAGCGATCAAGGAATCGGGCAGGGCATCGCTATCCGATTCGCCGAAGAAGGCGCGCACGTGGTCATCAACTACCGTAAGAATCGCGACGGAGCGGAAGAGACGCGCGCCCAGATCGAAAAAATGGGCCGAACCGCCTCTGTCATTCAGGCCGACGTTTCCAAGCTCGAGGAAGGGCAGAACCTGGTCGCGCAGTCCATCTCCGCTCTCGGCGGTCTCGATATTCTGGTCAACAACGCCGGGATCGAGAAGAATGCGTCTTTCGTCGATGTTTCCGAGGAGGATTATCGCGCAGTTGTGGAAGTGAACATGAGCGGGCCGTTCTTCGTCACTCAGGCCTTCGCGCGCCACTGCCGCGACGCCCGCCATGCCGGAAAGGTCATCAACATCAGCTCCGTTCACGAAGAGCTGCCGTTCCCTCACTTCACGCCGTACTGCATGGCGAAGGGCGGTCTCAAGATGATGATGCGCAATCTCGCCATCGAGCTCGCTCCCCTGGGCATTACGGTCAACAACATCGCGCCCGGCGCCATCGAAACCCCTATCAACAAAAAGCTCCTCAGCGATCCCAAGCTGCTCAATCCGCTTCTCGATAATATCCCTCTCCACCGCCTCGGCAAGCCCTCCGACGTGGCTGCCGTCGCCGTCTTCCTCGCATCCGCCGATGCAGATTACATTACCGGCGCGAGCATCTTCGTGGATGGCGGGCTCACCTGGAATTACAGCGAGCAATGAGCTACCTGCCCATCGAAGCTTACGGCGTGATCGGCGACCTGCAATCCGTCGCCCTCGTTTCGAAGATCGGTTCCGTCGACTGGCTCTGCCTGCCCGATTTCGATTCGGCCAGCGTCTTCGCCGCCATCCTCGACGATCAAAAAGGCGGCTCCTGGTCGCTCTGCCCGCAACCCGAGTCCACGGTCAAACAGATCTATCTCCCCGAAACTAACGTCCTGATCACCCGTTTCTTCAGCGACGCCGGAATGGCTGAGGTCATGGACTTTATGGCCATCGGGAAGGAGTCCGGCGGCGAAACTGCGCAGAGCTCCCGGCAGATCGTTCGCATGGCGAAATCGATCCGCGGCTCCATCCCCTTCCGCATGGTCTGCCGGCCGGCGTTCGACTATGCGCGAGAGCCGCACGAAATTGAAATCGGGCCCGACGGCAAGAGCGCTCTCTTCCGGACCCCGACCCGGCAGTTCGTCCTGAAGAGCAGCCACCCCTTGACGCGCGATGGCGATCGTGTGGCCACTGAGTTCACTGCTCATAATGGCGATGAGGCTGTCTTCGTGTTCCGGCATCGCAACGGGTGCGCCGACGCCGGACTGATGGAGGAGCCCATCGACGGCCCGCGGCTTCTCACGGAGACGGTCCGCTTCTGGCGTGGCTGGGTGGACAAAAGCCAATACCACGGCCGATGGCGGGAGATGGTCACGCGGTCGGCCCTGATCCTGAAGCTACTCACTTTCCGACCCACCGGCGCGATTGTTGCCGCCGCCACAACCAGTCTTCCCGAGGAGATAGGCGGCGTACGCAATTGGGACTACCGTTATACGTGGGTGCGCGACGCCGCCTTCAGCGTCTATGCGCTCATGCGCCTCGGCTACACCGAAGAGGCCCACGCATTCGCCGATTTCATTCAGGCGCGCGCCCGCGAAGAAGATCCGCAGTCGGAAGGGCCGCTGAACGTTATGTACGGCATCGACGGACGGCACCATTTGCCCGAAATTACGCTCGACCACCTGGACGGATATCGCGGGTCGCGCCCCGTTCGCGTCGGCAATGCCGCCGTCGGACACCTGCAGCTCGATATCTATGGCGAGCTACTCGATTCCCTGTACCTCTTCGACAAGTACGGCAGCGCGCTCTCTTACGAGATGTGGGAACAGATCGAGCGGCTGCTGGATTGGGTGGTGAAGAACTGGGAACAGCCCGACCAGAGCATCTGGGAAGTGCGAGGCGGGCGCCGGCAGTTTACGTACTCCAAGCTGCAGTGTTGGGTGGCGCTCGATCGCGGCCTGCGGCTGGCCCGCAAGCGATCGTTCCCCACCGAAGTGCTGCCGTGGCTCAACGAGCGCAATCGCATCTACCGCGCCATTATGGACCAGGCGTGGAACCCAAAGATAAAGGCATTCGTGCAACACTTCGGCTCGGACGCCTTGGATGCCGCCACGCTGATGATGCCGCTGATGCTCTTCATTTCGCCCAAGGACCCGCGGATGATCTCCACCTTGGATGCCATCCGCGAACAGTTGGTCTCCGACAGCCTGGTCCACCGCTACCGGATCGGAGAAGCGGCGCACGACGGGCTGCCCGGCGGCGAAGGATTCTTTACCGTCTGTTCCTTTTGGCTGGTGGAAGCGATGTCCCGCGCCGGCTTCCTGGAAGAGGCGCAGCTCCTATTCGAGAAACTCCTCTCCTACGCCAACCACTTGGGGCTTTACTCCGAAGAGATCAGCGCCAAGGGTGAGCTGCTCGGCAACTTTCCCCAGGCGCTGACACACTTGGGCCTGATCAGCGCGGCCCATAATTTGGACCGGCTCCTCGGCGACTAAGAGTCGAAGACTAGATTTTCCGGCGGCGCCGGCCCAGCAGGATCAGTCCGAGACCCGCCACGGCCGGCAGCAACATTCCCGGTTCGGGGGCCACAAGGTCCCACCCGATCACGTCCATCTCGCGTTTATCAACCGAGTTCAGGAGGTGGCCCTGGTTGGTGCCGGTGCTGGCGTTGAACGGGTCCGTCGCAACGGTGCCGTCGAAATCCTGCTTGTCGCCGGAACCGGAGTTGTACGTCGCCAGCGGCGTGTTGCCGTTGTCGAACGAGAACTTCACGTTGGACAGTGTGAGGTCGCGGGTTCTGGCGGCAGGAGCTGTAAACCGCATCGTATCCAGAATGTTGTATCCGAACGCCGCGGACTGCTGCGTGCGGCCCATCAGCTCGCTGAACTCATGCTCCGTGACTCCGATGAAGTCGTACTTGCTGGAAACCTGACGGTTATTGGGATCGTACGTGTAGGCCAGCGTGGAATTGAAGGTGTAAGTACCATCTGAAGCGGCGTTATTCCCCGCCAGCAGTCCCAGAGCCTTGGCTTCGGCACTCGGAGCATACCAGCAGTTTCCTAGTCCGCTCGTGCAGTCATCACCGTACGGGGCAGCGAGTGGCAGATTGGCCGCGGCGGTTGCGGTATTGTCGTCCGGCGTCTTTTTGTCATTGACCAAGGCAGTCCGCAGGGTTCCATAGTCGCCGCGCCAATACGCCAGCGAGAACAGGCTCGAGCCTAGCCCGCTCGAACTCTGGTCGATCGTGAAATTCAGCGTCACGTTATCCGAGTAAAGGCCTGAAAACTCGGCCTTTACGAAATTCACAGCAGTTTGAATGTTGGCAAAATTCGCATTGCTTTGGACGGCATTCGAGTATGTAATGTTGAATACCAGACCGGCATGAGCAGGCACGGCGGAGGCCATGGCGCCAAGCGCAAGTAGAAACGAAAATGTGATGCTTTTCATACTTTCGCTAAAAGTACCATTAATCACAATTGATGACAATGTGCTCCACCCAAACTATAGTTCTAGTACTTCACGTAAAATAACGTTCAGGTGGAGCACACCACCGCGCGCCGGCGAATAGGCCACGGCGCATCGGCGCCCGTCGCGAAGACGAGCTTCTTTCGCTGTCCAGCGGCATCCCCCAGCAGCGAAGTGAACGCCGCATCGAGCAGAAGCGCTCCCGAACCATCGCGATTTGTGATGAGATGCAAGTCATCCACGAACACCATGGCGTGGCGCGCCAGCGCATCTTCCATCATGAAGAAAACCGCGTCTTCAAGGGCCGATGGTTTGCGCCGCTCGATGAACTCGCGTAAATCCAGCAGCGCACCGCCCATGGCGGCGTGAACGGTTTGCAGAATCCTGCTCTTGCCGCTTCGCGGCTTACCACGCAGGACAATGACGTCGCCGACCGCCAGGCCGGCCAATACACGGTCGGCGGCGAGACGCTGTACAGGCGTCAGTCTCACGTTTTTCATGGGAAAATCCCTAGCCAGGCAGACCCTGGCCTGCAAAGGAAAACAGGTGAATCAGTTGGAATTAGAAGATAGGTGAGCCGGAAAGCAGGCTCCCGCGTATTACGACTAATTCGAATCGATCGCCGGATGTCAGTTCATCGTGAATCAAATGGGGAAACCTCCTTTCCTGGAAGTGTGGACTTAGAAAAAGTTACCACGGCTGCGTGGTGCTGGCAAGAGAATTATGATTAAAACGATTTCATTCAGGTGCTAGCCGGCGACCCGCTCCAGGCACTCGGGTCCGCAGATCTGCTCGAGCTCCGCTTTGAATTCGCGATCCGGCCGAACCTTCGCCTGCACATCCAGCAGCAGCGAAAAATCACGCGGCGATTCCAACCGGAAGCGCACCTGCGTATCGCCTGGCTTGCGGCGGAAGAGCTGTTCGAGCGCCGCGGCGCGATCGGCCACGCCGTTGCGGCCGAGCCATATCCGAATCGAAATCACCGATGGCATATCGATGCGCACATTATCGAGCGGCACGATATCCTGCACCGAGATCTTCGGCGCGGTGTTCTCTTCCGGCAGCACCAGGCCGCGGATCATCACCGCCTGATCCTCCATTACTTCCTTGGCGAGCCGCTCGTAGTTCGTTGCGAACAGCAGCGCTTCTACCGAGCCGCTCCGGTCCTCCAGCGTCATTGCGCACCACGGCTTGCCTTCGCGATTCCGCTTGCGCGTGATGCCGGTGAGCACGCCGCAGAGCATGACCTCGGCGTTCTTGGCGAGTCCTTCGAGGTTGGAGCTATCGTGCGTTGCCAGCTCCGCTACCTTGTCGGAGTAACGATCGAGCGGATGCCCCGTGACCCAAAAGCCCAGCAGTTCCTTTTCGCCGGCGAGTTTCTCCTTGTCCGTCCAATCCGGAACCTTCGGGAGCGCAACCTCATGGGGCTCGTCGATCAGCATTTCGCCGAACAGCCCACCCTGGCCGCTCTCCCGGTCGCGCTGCGCGCGTGCGCCGGCTTCCATGGCGCCTTCGACTACTGCGAATTTCTGCGAGCGCGTGCCTTCGAGCGAATCCATCGCGCCCGCCTTGATGAGACTCTCGATCATGCGGCGGTTGACCGACCCGAGATCGGCCTTCTCGCAGAACTGGTGCAGCGACGTGAACCGCCCCACCTCACCACGCGCGCGGCAGATCGCTTCCACCGCCGATTGGCCCAGGTTCTTCACCGCGCCCAAGCCGAAACGGATCGCCTCGCCATCCGGTGTGAAACTCCAATCGCTGTGATTGACGTCGGGCGGCAGCACCTCGATCTTCATTTCGCGGCACTCGTTGATGTACTTCACGACTTTGGCCGTGTTGCCGGTTTCCGACGTGAGCAGCGCCGCCATGAAATCGACCGGATAGTGCGCCTTGAGGTACGCCGTGACGAATGCCAGGTACGCATACGCCGCGGAGTGAGATTTGTTGAAGCCGTATCCCGCGAACTGCTCCATCAGGTCGAAGATCTTCTCGACCTTTTTCTGATTGAAGCCGCGCTCCAGCGCGCCGTTGACGAAGCGCTCGCGCTGCTTGGCCATCTCCTCGGGCTTCTTTTTGCCCATGGCGCGGCGCAGCAGATCGGCATCGCCCAGCGAGTACCCGGCGATGCGGTTGGAAATCTGCATCACCTGCTCCTGGTAGACGATCACGCCGTACGTCTCTTCCAGCAGCTCCTTCAGCTCCGGCAGGTCGTACTGCACGGCGCGGCGTCCCCACTTACGCTCGATGAAGTCATCTACCATGCCGCCCTGGATCGGGCCGGGGCGATACAGCGCGTTGAGCGCTGTGAGATCTTCGAGGCGGCTCGGCTGATAGCGCCGCAGAATGTCGCGCATGCCGCCGGATTCAAACTGGAACACGCCGCTGGTAAACGCCTTGCAAAAGATCTCGTACGTCTTCGGATCGTCCAGCGGCAGATCCTCGGGAACGATATCGACGCCGTGGCGCTTCCTGATGAGACGCAGCGCGTCCTGAATGAGCGTGAGGGTCGTCAGCCCAAGGAAGTCCATCTTGAGCAGTGATAGTTTTTCCAGACCGCTCATGTCGAACTGCGTCACAATTTCGTCGCGGTTCGTCTTGTACAGCGGGACCAGTTCCTTCAGCGGCTGCGGCGAAATTACTACGCCCGCGGCATGCACGGAGCAGTTACGCGACAGGCCTTCGAGACGCAGCGCGACCTTCAACACGTCGTCGATGCGCGGGTCTTTCCTGGAGGCCTCGTCGAACCCGGGCTCGGCTTTTATCGCGTCTTCGAGCGAAATATTGAGAACGTTGGGCACCAGCTTTGTTAACCGCTCCACGTCCGCGAACGGAACTTCGAGCACCCGGCCCACGTCCTTGATAGCAGCGCGCGCTCCCAGCGTGTTGAACGTAATGATCTGCGCCACCTGCTCCCGCCCGTACTTTTCGGTGACGTACTGGATCACCTCGCCGCGCCGGTTCATGCAGAAGTCGACGTCGATATCGGGGAAGCTGACACGTTCGGGATTGAGGAACCGCTCGAACAGCAGCCCGTATTGAAGCGGATCGATATCGGTGATCTGCATCGCGTACCCTACCAGGCTGCCCGCCGCCGATCCGCGCCCGGGGCCGACCGGAATACCGTTGTCCTTGGCGTAGCGGATGAAGTCCCAGACGATCAGGAAGTAGCCCGAGAACTTCATGTTCTGAATCATTTTGATTTCGCGATCTAAGCGCTCGGCATACTCGGCGAGATCGTGCTTCAAAATGCCTTTGGAGCGCATCGCTTCCAAGCGCACGCGCCGCTTCTCGAAACCCATGCGCGCGACGTATTCGAAATAGGTGTCGGTAGTGTGCTCGGCAGGAACCTCAAAGCGCGGGAACGGCTCCTTCACCTTCTCCAGGCTTACGTGGCAGCGCTCGGCGATCTCCCACGTGCGGTCCAGCGCATCTTCCAGCTCGCTGAACAGCTCCATCATCTCGTCGCGCGACTTCAGGTAAAAGTCGGGCGTGTTCCAGCGCATGCGGTTCGGGTCGGTAAAGCTCTTCCCGGTCTGGATGCACATCAGGATTTCGTGCGCCCGCGCATCGTCGCGCCGCAGATAGTGCGAATCGTTGGTCGCCACCAGAGCGAGCCCCGTCTCATTCGAGAGGCGCGCCAATTCGGGCGTGAGCCGCTTGTCCTGCTCCAGGTGATGGTCCTGCACCTCCAGGAAGAAGCTCTTCTGCCCGAAGATGTCCGCATACGTGTGGACCAACCGCCGCGCATCGTCGTACTTGTCCGAGAGGATCGTCTCGGCGATATGGCCGCGCAGGCAGGCCGACAAGCCGATCAGCCCTTTGGAGTGCTGCGCCAGCAGGTCGAGATCGACGCGCGGCTTGTAGTAGAAGCCGTCGAGGTAAGCCGTCGAGACCAGCTTGATGAGATTACGATAACCTTCCTGGTTCTCGCAGAGGACCACGAGATGGTTGTAACGGTCGGTGTCCGAGCGCGTCTTGTGTCCCTGCTGCGAAACGTAGAGTTCGCAGCCGATTACGGGATGTACGCCGGCCGCCTTGGCGGCGTTATAAAACTTCACCGCGCCGAACAGGTTGCCATGATCGGTCATGGCCACGGCCGGCATCTTCTGCTCGACCGTGATCTTCATCAACTGATCGATATCGCAGGCGCCGTCGAGAAGCGAATAATCGGTGTGGCAGTGCAGGTGGACAAAGGCCATTGAGTGGTCAGCTCCGCCGGGGGAGGCGTGTGACAGATGTCTTCATTTTAGCAGGAGCACGGATCGAAGACGGGCTCTCAAGCCTGCGCCGCCTTCAGAGCGAAACCTATGGTCCGGAGCAGTTGCTGAAATCTCGCGTCGGCGCGTAGACCGTCCAAGCGCGGGTCGGTGTTGAGCCATACCAGCCAGACATCGCACTGGGCAAGGCTTCGCTTGAGATGTTCGATGGCGGCGTCCGCGTCTCCGATACCGGCATGGATCACGGCATACCAGAACGGAGCCACATACCCGCGCGAGGCTGCGCGGTCGACTTCATCGAGCATGCGGCAGGCCTCCGCCCTTTCGCCGGTGATACCGAAGAGGTGCCCCAGGCCGGCGAGGCCGGATGCGTGCCCGTGAGACCCCGCAAGGGAACGTTCGAGCGCGGCGCGCGCCTCGCCGAATCGCCCTTGCTGCTCGCATGCGAGCCCCAGGATGTATTGCGCAGACGGGAATTCCGGCTCCAAGTGCGTTACCCGCAGGGCTTGGTCAACGGCCTTGTCGTACTGGCGGGCGATGAAGAAGTTCCACGCCATTTCCATATTGACGACGACCGAGAGGGGATCCAACTCGTGCGCGCTGGCAATTTGCGCCATCGACTCCTCGACGCGCCCGGTTGCGGCCAGCAGCGCGGCGTATCCGCGATAAGCGTGAACGTAATTCGGATTCAACTGGAGCGCATGCCGGTAGTGTCGCTCGGCGCCGGCCCAGTCGTGGTCCTGGACCTTCAGGACATTCGCAAGCGACGCGTACGCTTCGGCAAGTTCCGGGTCGAGCTGGAGCGCCTTCAGAACTGATTCTTTCGCCTTGGGCATCGCATCCACCGGCGGCACCAGGTCGAAGAAACCCAGCATGCAAAAGGAATCCGCCAGACCGGTATGGGCCGGCGCAAATAGCGGGTCCTTGCGAAGAGCGCTTTCGAAGTACTCGACGCTCTTACCCAAGCCGGCGGCGGACATTTTGTTCCAGTGATACCGTCCCTTCAGGTAATCCTGGTACGCCTCCGTGTTCCGCGTGTTCCGGCGCCGGCCCGTGATGTCTTTCGCGGCAAATTCGTCACGCAGCTTCGCGGAGATTTTCGAGGAGAGTTCCGTCTCGAACAGGAGAACATCCGAAATCTTGTGGCTGAACTGCTCACCCCAGATCAGCCAGCCGCTCTCCACTTCTACAAGTTCCGTTCCAATGATCAGTTCATCGCCGCGTTGGGAGACTCTGCCAGTCAGAACAGCGCCCACGTTCAGTTCTCGCCCCAGTGCCCGGCAATCGACCGGCTTGCCGCGATAGTGGAACACCGTACTCCGGGCCATTACACGGAGATCCGGCAGCCTCGACAGAGCGTTGATGACCGCCTCGGTAAGTCCGTCGGCGAGATATTCGGCGTCCGGGTCGCCTGTCATGTTCTCGAATGGCAGAACGGCGATCGATCGAACCGTTTTGGCCGTCGGTGGCTGCGCCGGAAGCGGCGCTCCCGCGGCCGGCGGGAGCGATGAAACGGTAACCGCGTCGCGCCATGGTTTCGATGAACAGTGGATTCTCGGGAGAATCACCCAGCACCTGCCGCAGACGTTTCATGGCTGCATTCAGGCTCTGTTCAAAATTGACGTACGTATCGGCCGGCCACAGGTCGCGCTGGAGTTCTTCCCGCGTGACGAGTTGTCCCGGGCGGCGCACCAGGAACTCCAGTATCCGCGAGGGTTGACCCGAAAGGCGTACCCGGCGGCCCTGCTTGAACAGTTCCTTGGAGCGAAGATCAAATTCGAAGACGCCGAATCGAACCATTACGGTCGAGTGATGTGAGGGGAGCATCCCGGATGTGCCTCGCAGAGATCCATTTGCCCCGGGCTCGCGATCAAAACTGGATTCCCCGCAGTTTAACGAAGGAGTATATCACACGAGCGGGAATACAGTCACAGTTCCGCGGAGCCTATTGAGACGAATGGAGTTGCCGTGTCACAAACGTATGGCCTTAGTGTCACTCCAATGCGATTGATGTGGACCTCCATACCGGCGACACTGCTAATGGCGGATGTTGCCGGCGACTGCCGGAGTTCAAGAGACGCCAAGCCCACCGAAACAGGAGTAGCGTTTGACCAACCTAGTTGCGATCAATAAGCGGCGGACTGACGATTCCGGAAAGCCCGGACTGACTGCGAAGCATGCAGTCGTCGACGAACGGAAAGTCGCGGTTCTCGGAAGTCTCGCCATGTCTATCGTGCACGATCTGCGAAATCCGCTCGCGGCAATCCACACGGGCGCCGAATTGTTGATCGGCTCCCGTCTTTCAGGGGAGGATCTCAGCCGTCTCGGGCGGAACCTGTTTGACGCATCGGTTCGTATCCAGCAGTTGCTCGCGGAGTATGTCGAGCAGTGCCGCACTACAGAGAACCACCCGCAGCCCTGCGACCTGCGTTCCCTGATCGCCAGTGCCGTCGACCGGATTACGCGCTGGGCAGACACCCGCTCTGTAACCGTCATCCAGGAGATTCCCTCGAACGTGATGGTCATTGTGGAATCCCACCGGATCCGCTCCGTAGTGATCAACCTGCTGACTAACGCTCTCGAGGCCATGCCGGGCGGCGGTTCGATTCGCATCTCCGCGGCGGCTGCGGATGATTCGGTAGTGATCCGGGTATCGGATACCGGACCGGGAATCGCACCCGAGATTCACGATCGCCTTTTTCAACCATTCGCAACGGCACGAAAGCCGGATGGCTGGGGGCTGGGGCTTGCATACGCCCGGCACGTAGTGCGAGATCACGGCGGCGATATCTGGCTCGACTCCGCTCCCGGAACGGCGACCTGCTTTGCGTTCACTCTGCCATCTGCGCAAGACTCAGGTGATTTGCTGTTCCGCAACCGCCGCTCTGGCGGTAACAAGCTTCGCGTCACGTCGCCTATGCCGCTCGCAAACTCGCCGATCGAGGCTTGCTGATCCCGCGCACGAGGTTAGGAAAATCCTGTCCCACCTTTGAAAGAACTGTAGACTTTATGTTACGAACCGCCTCCCGGCGAATCGCATCCGCAGGCTCCCGAGTCTAGAAGGAGTCGGAACGAGACGCTCTCCGCGCGTCTCGCAACACTAAGGGAACAACCTGTCATTGAGGAGGAAGGTACGTGGCATCCATAAGTTCGCCGGCGATTGTCTTTGAAAGCTGCGACACACGGGCGGCAGATTCGCTGTTCAATGCGTTGTACTCCGAGCTGCACGGCATGGCGAGGAGGGAACTCGCCCGCAGAGGACACCCGCCAAACCTCGGCGTGACCTCTCTCCTGCACGAAGCCTATCTCGATATATCGTCGCGCGACCGCGCTCTGTTTCCCGACCAGGCCCGCTTCATGGGATATGCCGCACGCGTGATGCGGGGAATTGTCATCGATTTCGCACGGAACAGAAGAGCTCTCAAACGCGGCGGCGAATTCGAAATCACCTCGCTGGAATTCGACATCGGAGATCCGGCCAACGTCAACCAGCTTTCGTCGATCAGCGACGCCCTGGATCAACTGGAGAAAGTCGAGCCCGAACTCGCAGAAGTAGTCGACCTGAAATTCTTCTGCGGATTCTCCTTCGCCGAAATCGCCAGTATGCAGAGGCTATCCGAACGGACGGTACAAAGACGGTGGGAACGGGCGCGCATTTACCTCCATTGCGCCATTTGTGAGGACTTGTCTCATTAGGATGCCTGCACCAACTCCCGATCAATGGCGTGCACTAGGTCCACACCTGGATTCGGCACTCGGAATGACGAGCGAGGAACGCTTAACATGGCTTTCCGTTCTCCGTACTCAGAATCCGTCGCTGGCGGATCGCCTGGAAGAGCTGCTTAGTCATCACCGGGTTTTGGAGCGCGAAGAATTTCTGGAAGGGCCATCCATCGGAGCGCTGGTGGGATCAGGCCTCTCGGGTCAGCCTCTAGGCGCCTACACTCTCATTTCACAGATTGGCATGGGCGGCATGGGCAGTGTCTGGCTGGCGGAGCGAAACGACGCACGATTTGAGCGAAAAGTAGCAGTGAAGTTGCTGAAAATCGCGTTCCTCGGGAAGCCCGTCGAGGAGCGCTTCCAGCGCGAAGGCGTCATCCTCGGCCGTTTGGTGCATCCGAACATCGCTCAGTTGATCGATGCCGGCGTCTCGCATGCGGGGCAACCCTATCTGGTTCTCGAACACGTGGAAGGTGATCACATCGATCGATACTGTGATGCGCGCCGTCTCGGTATCAAAGAGCGCGTCCGGCTCTTTCTGGATGTGCTCCACGCCGTGGCTTATGCGCATGACAACCTGATCGTGCACCGCGATCTCAAACCGGCTAATATCCTGGTCCGAAAAGACGGCCAGGTGAAGCTGCTGGACTTTGGTATCGCGAAGTTACTGCAGGATGACGAACACTGCTGCAAGGCCGCGGCCACCATAGACGCCGGGCGGGCAATGACGCCCGAATACGCGGCTCCCGAACAACTAACAGGCGCGCCCGCGACGCCGGCCACCGATGTCTATGGTTTGGGTGTCCTGCTCTATCTGTTGTTGACGGGGCGCCATCCCGCGGGTCCCGGACCGCATTCACCCGCGGACCTCATTAAGACGATCCTGGACGTAGAACCTGCGCTTCCCTCCGATGTCGCGGCTGCTCCAAAATGCCGGATTCTGCGAGGCGACCTCGATACGATTACCGCCAAGGCCCTGAAAAAAAATCCAGCCGATCGCTACGCATCCGTCCGGACTTTCGCCGAGGATCTGCAGCAATACCTCGAACAGAAACCCATCAGCGCCCGGCGGGACGCCATCGGATATCGGATCAAAAGGTTCATCCGCCGGAATCAGCGGATTGTAGCGGCAGGCCTGGCCATACTCCTGATGCTGGCCGGAGCCACCGTCATCACCCGATCCGTTTCACTCGGCCGGGAAGCCCCGGCCCAGTATCAGCAACGCAGGTTAACAGCCAATCCCCGGGAGTTGCCGGTATTGAACGCCGTGATCTCGCCAGACGGCCAATACCTGGGCTACGCCGATCGGGAAGGCCTTCATCTGCAACTCATCGAGACAGGCGAGACGCGGAGCCTACCCGCCCCGCCGGCCCTTCGGGCTGCCGCCGCTTATTGGTGGTTTGGAAGTTGGTATCCCGACTCGTCGCGATTCATCGCATCTATAGCAATACCTGGAACACCTGCAAGCTTGTGGTTGGTTTCAATACGAGATGGGGCGTGGCAAAAGGTCACTGACGTCGAGAACCTGGTTGGAGCCGGAGTGGTTTCACCGGATGGTTCCCAGATCGCCTATCGAAGAGCGCAAAACGCTTACGGCGCCCGCGAGATCTGGTTGATGGATTCGCAGAGCCAGTCTCCACATCGAATACTCACGGCAGAGGACCGATCCTCGTTTGGGGAGATCGCGTGGTCCCCCGCGGGAGGCCGAATCGCCTACACTTATACGCGCCAGCGGGGCGACCGATTGGAGGTGTCGGTACAAAGTTGTAACCTCATCGGCCGGGACAACAAAACTATTGTCCACGATGATGCGTTGAGTGCATCGGCTTGGCTTCCTTCCGGACGCTTCATTTATTCCCGAAGCACACAAAGGGGGACCACTGGAGCGGCCGAGTTACGGGAACTGCAAGTAGCTGAAGGCGGCGCTCCTCGGGGCGAATCACGGCGGATCGCCGACTGGTCGGGTTTTTCCATTGGTTACTTCAGCGCCACGAGGGATGGAGAGCGCCTGGTCTTTCTGAGGCGAAGTTACCACTCCTCCGCCTTCGTCGCCGATATTTCCCGCGACGGAAGCCATCTCTCTAATTCCCGGCAGTTGATTCCGGACGACAATATCAATATTGCGCTGGCATGGACGCCGGATTCCCGCGAAGTCATCTTCTCGTCACAACGAGCGGCAACCCGGCGGATGTACCGGCAATCGCTGGCTCCCGGCAGCGCTCCGCAGATTGTCACACCCGGCACGGATATGAACTTTTACATGGCGCGGTTCAGCCCGGACGGAGACTCATTACTTCTCGAAGGCGAGCCGGTCACATCCAAGAAATTGGGTATTTATCGGACCGAAGTGAACGGCGGAGCTCCGGAATTGCTGTTCCCGGTTAATGGTCTTACTCAATACTGGTGTTCTAACCGGTTAGCGGGCGTGTGCGTGCTTGGCCGCACGGCTGAGGCCGGCAATGAGCTGGTCATCTCTTCGTTCAAGCCGTCCGGCGGTGATGGAAAGGAATGGCTGCGGATACCGCTGGAAAGAGGCGCCGGCGCAGAGGTCGGGTCCGACTATTCCTGGCAGCTCTCTCCGGACGGATCGTGGATTGGCATTCTCAAGAGGCACTGCAATCAGATTCGGATAGTGCCGCTCGATGGAGGGCCGGCGAGGATCATTACAGTCGGAGGTTATCCAGACCTGATAGACCTGAATTGGGCAGCCGACTCGCAAAGCATGTTCGTGTCAAGCCTGGAACCTCAGGGAGCTACCTTGCTGCATGTGAATTTAAATGGCCACGCCCGACCGATCTGGCTGCAGGCTCAGACAACCTGGTTATGGGGTTTCCCGTCCCCCGACGCTCGTCATCTCGCCATTAGCACGGAAGCACCTGATGCCAATGTCTGGATGATGAAACATTTCTAATAGGTGCGCTGCATTCGATTAGTTCTGTCGTGATTTCCTGTTAGCTTCCGATATCCAAAGTAGAGACGATAGCTCACATCTTGCGTTATCGCTTGAAACAAATACGAACAATTGGAGAATCTATGAAGCGAGCTTATAATCTGCGATTAAAGAAGTATAAGAACTGTGCGCACCCCCGGGGTGCGTTAGTAGCAGCTCTCGTGCTCACTTGTTTCGGGGTAGTCAACCATGCGGCGGCGCAGTCCTTCAGGCGCGAGGTGACGCCGCCACCTACACCGACGCTTATTACGCCGCCGGTGGGCGCAACGGCTTTCCTGGTGGGCCACGCATTCGGTACGCAGGGCTACGTCTGCCTGCCCACCACCGCGGGCGCCGAGACTGCCTCCTGGACGGTGAACAATGCGCGCCCGGAGGCAACCCTGTTCACAACCATCTTTGGCCAGGAACTTCAGATCATTACCCATTTTCTGAGCCCGGACACACACCCCAACAAGATTGCTCCGGATCCCGTTCCGTTCGGCAACGCGACGTGGCAGAGTTCTTTCGATAGCAGCAAGGTGTGGGCGCAAACGGTACATGCGATTCCCCCCAGCCCCGACGTTGCCAGTTGCCCCAACAGCGGCGCCATTGCCTGCCTATTGCTGCAATCGATTGGCAACCAGCAGGGGCCAACCGGCGGCAGAACTCTTGCCCAGGTCACTTTCGTCCAGCGGCTCAATACCAAAGGCGGCTCCGCGCCCGCCGAGGGCTGTTCCGTCGCTGCCGATGTAGGCAAGCAGGCGCTTGTTCCGTATAGCGCCGACTATTACTTCTTCACAGGCGGTGTGGATCAGTAATCGCCGCAGCAGGTCCGCCCAAGCAAGACGCGGCCTGAATATTAAAAACCTCGCGTGGGGCAGGCCGCTCGTTTGCGCAGCCTGCTCCGCAACATCCGCGTCATCGAAAAGGAGAAACCATATGCATAAGCTCACGTTTTACTGTTCCGCGGCCACACTCTTAGCACTGTGTTCGGCCGCGCATGCAACCGTCTTCACCTTCAACACCGATCCTTTCGCCGGCACACCCGTGCTGACAGTACCCGGCCGGCAAATCGTCGGAGGCGAGGAGTTCATCAGCTTCTCGACCGCGCAGGACGTCTTTGCACTCGATTCAACCGTATTCGGCGTCTCAGCCCCGGTCCGCTTCGTGAACGAAGCGGCTGGCCTTCTGCCTTCCGGCGGCGTGAACGTCGTCGTGCTGGAAAGCTTCGACAATGATGCCAATCCGCTGACCCCGTTCGGCGCGGGTCAGGCCGCCGATCTTTCCAGCACATTGGGATCCTAAGCTTAGAATTCCACGTGGACAAGTTGTCGCG
>JADMIO011624634.1_pt1 | contig 23664 bp, 17 predicted proteins | sample 8958161 | NCBI WGS metagenome assembly JADMIO01 (sample SAMN16585339, study PRJNA669376) | soil metagenome | isolation source: Crop rotation soil | place: USA: Cullars Rotation, Alabama | collected 2011
CGCGACTTCAAGTCACGTGAATTCCAAGCTTCGGATCCCACTGTGCTGGAAAGTGCTGAAGGCACACATACATATCGCTATATAGCAGATGGTACCTGGACAGAAGACCCGGAAAACAATGACCATTTCCCAAATGAGTTTGATCAATTTAATTCAGTACTTCGCTTAGGCAAGCAACATGTATTTAAATTAGATGGGTTTACTACTGCAACGAAAATCACATTGCTTGGTTCATTCAACAACTGGAAGGATAATGAATTGCTGATGAAAAAAGTAAGCGGTGGATGGGAATTTCCTTATGCAATAGGATCGGGTAACTATGAATATACTTTTAAAGTAGATGGCAAATGGGTGGCAGGAGACAATAACAGCAGCCTTACCGGCGATGCTAACAAAGCCAATTATTTTAATCTTATACTGGACCCTAATTACACTTTCAGGCTAAAAGGATTTGATGACGCCAAAGATGTTTTTCTTGCAGGTGATTTCAACAACTGGTCACCCAATACTTACAGGCTGATAAAGCGGGGTGATGAATGGGTCATCGATCTTCATGTTGATAAGGGCAAACATATTTACAAGTTTGTAGTTGATGGTAAATGGATACTTGATCCGGCGAATAATTTATGGGAACAAAATGAACAGCAAACCGGAAATTCTGTATTGTGGATAGATCAATAAACTTATATATTCCTGAATAAAAAACCCCCTGAAGAATCAGGGGGTTTTTTTCTTTAACCCTTAAAACAACCAACATGAATGATGTTGATAGCGTAAAGATAATATTATTTATTTGACAAAAAAGAAATTTTTTGCGAAGGTTTATTAAAAAATAATTGCTGCAAACAAGGCATTACAACCAACTTAAAATTTCCAATAATATCAGAGCTGATTACAGTTTTGATGCGATAGATCTTTATGTAACATATAATACAAAAGGCTTAAAACAATGAGTGTCGTTGTTCCGGTCTTAAAACAAAATCAGGCTTATCCCCGGAATAGTACGGGTGGCATTATCAGGGCCCTTTACTTTCACCTCATCAAAAATAACCACGGAACCAGGCGTACACCGGTCCATCTGGCTACGGATAGGTTTTAAGCTGTTGCTGTTAATAAAGCCTTTTTCTACACCATTTTTAAAACCAGCGCCGGAGAAATATACAACAGCGCTTACAACGATAAAACGGGCGTCAAACTCAAAGTCTTTTAACTCGGCACGGCAATACTCCTGTGCTTTAAATACTGCTGCAGGCATACGGCTGTTGCTTTGCTGTTCTTGTGGTTTACCAATGTTGATGCTGGTGTTTGTGTTTTCAATGATCGGTTCGTTAAGGGTAAGGTGTTTTTCCGGATTGTTTAACTGGTTGTTGGCTTGTAATACACCAATGCTCATGAGCGGGAGAATAAGGAGTTGTTTCATTTTTTAAAGGTTTTTTGGGTGAATGATTTTTAAAACTATTATTTCATAAGTGAAAAGAATGTTAGAGTTATTGATGCAATTGAAGGAATGGGGAATCATAACTTTTTCTTAAGAAGAGTGGTGGCTAAATCAAATGATAGCATACATTTATGTAACAACAATTTTATAAAGAGCTTGTATGAAAAAAATATTTACGCTCCAGCTGTTCCTGCTTTTTTCTTTTATTGTTCATGCACAAACAGACAGTGCCGGTTATTTCACATCTTTTGACAATACAAAAATTTATTACGAAATAAAAGGCGACGGCATGCCTGTATTATTGGTACATGGTTTTACTGGTACCAGTGAAGATTGGAAAAATAAAATGCTTTTTGATAGCCTGCTGTCTAACGGGTTTAAAGTAATTATTGTTGACCTGCGTGGAAATGGAAAGTCTGACAAACCAAAACTACCGGAAGCATACGCCAATGATGCAGAAGCAAAAGATATTATTGGTTTAATGCAATTTTTGGCAGCCGGTAAATACTACGCTTTGGGATATTCAAGAGGTTCCATCATTCTTGCAAGAATATTGGTAAAAGATAAACATTGTAAACGTGCCGTTATTGGTGGAATGGGCGCAGACTTTACTGATCCACAATGGCCCAGGCGTATTGGTTTTTATAATGCGTTGATGAACGATACTATTAAGGGTTATGAAGGCTTTAGAAAATATATTGCTGGTAAAGGGCTTGATCCGTTAATACTTGCATGCCAGCAAAAGGAACAGCCAAGTACCAGTAAAGAAGAACTTTCAGCAATTACTCAACGGGTACTTATTATTTGCGGCAATGAGGATACTGATAACGGCAAAGGAAGCGATCTGCAGCTATTGATACCAAACTCAAAATTTATTACTGTACCCGGCAATCATAATAATACTGCCTACACCTCAGCCTTTGAAGAAGAAGTTTTGAATTTTTTGAAAGAACAGTAAATGCTGTATAGCAACAAAATTTTAAAATGAGCATTCACAACGGTATATTATTGATAAGTACTCCATTACTGGATGATACTAACTTTGAGAAAGCCATTATTTTTATTGCAGAGTATAATGAAAAGGGCGCTTTGGGCTTTGTTATCAATCAACCTTTCCCACGAAAATTAAATGAATTGGTGGAATTTAATTATGCCAAACCTTTTCCATTATTTGATGGTGGCCCGGTTGAAAAGGAAGGGCTTTTCTTTTTGCACCGCCGGTCTGATATAATTGAAGATGGTAAGCTTCTAATAAACAACGTGTATATGGGTGGGAATTTTAAACAAGCTGTTGATTGTATTAATAATAATGCCATCTCCTCAAATGATATAAAGCTGTTTATTGGTTATTGCGGATGGGATGCCGGAGAGCTGGAAGCAGAGATAGAAGAGGGGAGTTGGATGGTTTTACCTGCTGATGGTCCAACCGTTTTTACATACAATACCGCAGGCTTGTGGCATCATTTGTATAAAGAAAGGGACTGAATACGAAAGTTAATCCATGCTGAAGTATAGGATGCCGGACATCATACCAAGGTAATGCAGTGATCAACAATTTTCTACTAAGTTTATTTGTTGAGACTCGTCTTTAAATTTAGCCTCCATTCCATAAAAGCCGTTAATTATAATTAACTTTAGTACACTCTAATACCAGTTAACGTCCAAAAAAAACTTGCCTTAAACATGCCAACAAATAACAACCAGCATTTTAAGTATACACATTTTAAAGACAGATCTGACAAAGTGTACCGGGAAAGGCTTTTGAATTTATTTAAAGATATCATTGCCCTTAAGACCCTCACAAACAAGCAGGATTTAGATACCTGGAAACAGAATTTTACCATAAATGATGGTAAGGTGAGAAGTTTTGATGGAATAGATTATACGCATACGCTGAGGTTGGATTTTAATGGCCTTGCTGCAACCACTTTTTTATTAGGCGATAAAAATAAGGACATCAAATCACACTCGTTCCAGATTTCGCAGGCTTTTAAAACTATTTGTGGAGAAAACTTTACCAAAACACTCAAACGAAATAAAGTATCCTTACGCATAAGATTTGTATTTCCGTATGTGTACTCTGATTTTACGATGGCATTGATGGAATCGCTGGAGTCAGAAAAAGGAAGGTCGTTTCATAACAGGGCTACCAGCTACAATTTTGAGATTGAACGATCTTTGTCATTTGCACAATTTGAAGAATCTAAAATAAAAAAAGATCAGCAAGAGGCATTAGTGGAGATACAACAACTCAGTAAAGAAAACCCGAACTTGATTATTTCAGAACCTGACCAGGCATCTCATACTATGCAGGTAAGATTTACGGTGTTACCTGTCACAGTCTGTAATCTTATAGTAAGCAATATAGCTTTTACCGATCCGTATCTCTTTTCAAAAATTGATAATAAGCATGAAATCCTTTTTTACTTCCCGGTAATTGAGAGTTCAGCCACAGACCAGTCTTCAGGTATGTATTATGCACTTGCAAATTCATTCGACTATTACTGGACAAGTGAATTAAGTTTTTTTTGTAAAGACGCAACACATTTTGACCCTGAGAAAAAAACCGGGTTGCACAAAATGAAAACACCGAGGCAAATATTACAATCAAGCTTTAAGCACAGGATACTACGCACTTTACATCATCTTAAAAAAGAAAAAGATGATTTTAAAAATGATGAGATAGAAAACTGGGTGGAGAATTTAAAAAGGCGGTTTTTTGAAAGCTGTAGAAATTTTGAGGGTTTCCCACATAGCAACTTTCATTTGGAAAATGTAACTGAACAGCAAAATAGCGATATGCCCGCTAAACCTTTACCACTGCAAAAACCAAAAAATTCAATAGAAATAGGATATAATGAAAAAGAAAGATTTTACTTTTTCAACATTACTGTAAATGAGATTTCTTTTAACCAGTTTAAAAGAAAAAAAGAAGGGAGCGATGAAAAAGTAAGTAAAGACATACCAAAAGGGTATAAAATATTATTGCACTACTGTTTATTAAGAAAAGGGATATTAAAAAAGGGGAGTATGTTGGCGCCTTCAAAACTTGATTTTAAGGATCATTATAAATTTATCGCCTTGAACTTGAAAGAAGTATATAAAGGAGAGGAGGATATTAAATTTGACCGCAATTTTATTTCAAAAAACATCATAAGCTGTGATGGAACAAAAGTGGAATTTAAAATAGAAGATGTTGATGTGGTTTATAATAAAGAGGCATTTGAGATACTTAAATATCAACTCTCCAACAATAAGCAATCCAATGCTGTTTACGATGTGGTTCCAAAAGAAGACCTTGAAGATGAGTTCTTATAGAAATCTCCGGAAATCTCACAGATTTCCAATTCATTTCTAAATAAATCGTAATATGGGAACGGGCTTTGTTGCATACAATTATATTATATACTCCCAAAAAAATAATTGTATGAACCGAACACTACTTCTGCTTATGACTCTAATTAACAAGAGTTTTAAAAACATTAATTTAATATTCTATGTGTTTTGTACAGCACATTATGTCCATAACTCTGCCTTTTTTATCGAGGCTGATATAGATATAGTGAGCACATCACTATGGATGTTTATGTTGCCTTATTGCTTTATTCTCCAGGTTAAAGCAAATAAATCTGGCGAGCAGGCAAGAGAAAAAGTAAAATACTCCTTACTCATTTTTAATGCCATTATGTTTACGATAGCATTTATGCCATTTATAAATAACCTCATAAAGGATTTGAACTTACACTTTACTTTATTGAAGCTTATCCTTAATTTTTTACAGTCGCTCTTAATATTACTTTGTATCCAAATTGCAGGTCATCTTGAGGAATGAGTGTTTATTTGACAACGTCTTTTCTTTATGCCTGAACTCACAGTTGAGTCTTCGAGGCAAAGCTACTGTAGTGCAGAATGTAAAAAGAATGCTGAGATACATGAGATAACAAGATTTCGATAGTATTGCTTTGTTTCCTGCATATCGTTTAAGTGTAAGGTATTTTATTAAGTATCAATCAATTGATGTTTCACTGCCTGTTTGAAAAACCTGGTTTCCCTTCGGAAAATACTATTTAAAATAAAATATATTTGTTTGTAATTAAAAAGATATTGACATTAGCATTGTCTTAATTGTTTTCACGCTATTATCTCTCTCCTTCTCTCTCTGTTATCCCAAACAATTAAAGACTAAGTAACCTTAGACAACTTTATTTTATGTGAGGGGTATTACTCATATTGATTCAATTTATTTAAAACCAGCACTGTGTGTTGAATACTAACCTGTATTAACAGCAGTAAAAACCAATCATCCTACTATGCATTTTTTTTACATTGACGAAGCTGGCAGTAATGGCCACGACCTTGGGGAAGGAGAACAACCAATATTTGTTTCAGGTGGTATTATTTTAAAGGGCGAAGGCTGGGATAAAACACATCTTAGTTACCAGGCCCTCATTGCAAATTATTTTAATGGTGATGTACCTGAAAATTTTATGTTGCACGTAGAAGATCTTTTTTTACCCGATGGCGGGGGCGATTTTCTCAATCATACTGCTGAAAGGCGACATGAATTTATCAACGATCTTGTGAACCTGGTGAGTATAAGGCGGCACAACTTTTATTACTTTGCCATCGATAAAAAGAAACTTGATGCTTATGATACCAGTAAGATACAGGAGCATCTGCATTTTGATCTGAAGACACCTTTTCTTATTGCCTACAATCATTTGATCACTGCCTACGAAGAATATACAAAAGCAAAACTTGGCAAAACCGCAAGGGCTATGCTTATCATAGAAGAAAAGGAATCGTTGCAGCAGCAGATAGCAGCAGTTACCAACTACAGGCGGTTTGCTGCCCCGGTAAGTAAAAGGGTAAAAAGCATTGCAGAATTCAGTTACCCGGTAAATGCAGAAAAGAATACGATGGTACAATTGTCTGACCTCTTGCTCTACATTACCCGGCAATATTTAGAGATAGATAAAGGCTACCACAATGATTATCCTGCAGAGAAAAAGAATATGTTTCATGATCTTTATAAAAAAGTTGACGACAGGCTAATTTTTAAAACATCACCAAAAGAAACGGGGCGGTATGCTGAAGAGTATAACAGTTTTATGAATGCTGTCAGTTTAAAACCTGGTGTTCTGTGGAAGGAGAAACTGTATTTGGTATAGTTTCTTTTTTGTAGATACATTCAGCAACATATTCCCCGGTTTGTGTATTTCATAAACCAGGTAATTGTTTGCCATACTATTATTAAGTATGGCATTTAATTTGGCTTATTAGTGGTATAACTGTTCTTGCCTGTTACCAGGAAAGAATGATTAGGGGGATAGATTTGTTTCTATCCCTTTTTATTTTATCATATAACAAATGCGGCCAAGCCAGCGCAGGCGATGTGAAGTAGAAATATTTGGCGGGTATTAAAAAGATTTTGAAATTAGCATTGCAATTAATTGTTTCTCTCTCTGTTTATCCCATCAATTAAACGCTGCGTAACCTGGAAGGCTACAAGATCAATAAGGATGATGATGGTTTACCTGAATAAGTCAACGGTCAGTAATGACTTGATTTTCCCGTATCTTAATAAAAGACAGGCTTTGGTTTTTAAAAGGAAAAGCATTTAGACTGATGGCTTCATCTTGATCCGTGGCGCAGCAACTGTGCCCAACCCACATTAAAACATAAAACTTAGTAAGATGAGTGAGAAAATCTTTATCAATTATCGCAAGGACGACAGTCCATGGAATTCACTGGCGCTTTACCAGGAATTAACCAAGTATTTCCCCAGGGAAAATATTTTTAAAGACTTTAATACCATAGCACCCGGTACCGACTTTGTTGAAAGCATTGAAAAGGCGCTGGAAGAGTGTGATGTGTTATTAGTGCTCATCAGTGAGAATTGGTTAACCATCACCGATAGTAAGGGTACTAAACGCATTGAGAAACCTGATGATTTTGTGCGGCTGGAAATTGCCACTGCATTAAAAAGAAATATCTGCGTTATCCCTGTTTTATTTGACGATGCCACATTACCGGGGGAAGAAGAACTTCCTGATAACCTGAAAAAATTGTCAAGGAGGCAATCCATTGAGATTGACAAGAACCGGTTTGATACAGATACGATGCGGTTGGCAGAGGCAATTAAAAGGGCGCTTCCGGGTAAACCTGCAGAACCACTGTCAAAAAAGAAAGGATCATCTTCTTTAAAGGTCATACTGGGGATAGTTGCATTAATTGCTATTGCAATAGTGGCTATAAAAATGATGACGGGGAACGGTAAGAAATCATCGTATGTACAACCGCAACCTATAGATACTACTATTAAGAAGGACAGTGCTAAGAAAGTGAAACCAAAATTGCCTGTTGCACCTGTAATAGTAGTTAAACAACCTAAAACGGTTACAACATATGGAAGCATTTATGGTGGCCCCAGCGGTTTCCAGTTTAATGATGCAGGTAATATTCCCAATGAAGCAAAAGTGACAGGCATAAAAATAAATTATGGAAGCCTCATTGATGATATAGCTTTCTCCTGGAATGGGTTTCTTTCAAAGAGCCATGGCATTGCCAATAAAGGAGGCATGCCCAAGACTTTTAATTTAGGCCCCAGCGAATACATAACGGCTATTAGGGGGTATGCCGGGCGTGACCAATACCAAACCTCTGATGTAATCTGCAAGATCACCATTATCACCAACCAGCGTTCTTTAGGTACCTATGGCATGCTCCGTTTCCCCAATGGAGCCCCGGTAAATGACAATTTCAGCCTGTTAGCACCAAATAGTCATGAGATAGTTGGCATTTATGGAAGGGCTGACAGGTTTTTAAATGCTATCGGGATATTGGTGAGGGAAAGATGAGTGTAAGAGGTAGCAGTTTTTTATTTAAACCTTTTGCGAAATGGACATGGATGATATTTATAAAGCGATAGATATAGCAAAGAGTGGAAATTGAGAGCTTATTCGTACCGGCAGGGATTTCGTCCAACGCTATACTAAAATAAAGAAATCGTCATAGTTGTTAATTAACCACGGCAGGATGCAAATAAAACAGATAGGGCTAAGTATGTAGACCATCAAAACAAAAAAGGGCCTGCGTAAAGTTCTTCCTCAAATCAACTAATTTTACGCCCCAAAAGGCGTCAACCCACCATGAACGAAAAGCTGCAACAGCTTACCAACCTGTTAGAAGGAGAATTATTTTTTGATTACACCATGCGGCTGCTTTATGCAACCGATGCGTCTGCTTACCAGGAAATGCCGCTGGCGGTGGCAATCCCCAGATCTGTTGACGATATAAAGAAACTCATTTCTTTTGCACATAGCAACAATACATCATTGATACCACGTACTGCCGGTACTTCTCTGGCAGGGCAAGTGGTTGGCAATGGCATTGTAGTGGATGTGAGTAAGAACTTTACACAGATACTTGAGTTAAACAAAGAAGAAAAATGGGTGAGGGTACAGCCAGGTGTTATACGGGACGAACTTAATATATTTTTAAAACCACATGGATTGTTCTTTGGGCCAGAAACTTCCACGGCCAACAGGGCTATGATCGGTGGTATGGTGGGCAATAACAGTTGCGGTAGCAACTCCGTGGTGTATGGAAGTACAAGAGAACATTTGCTGGAAGTAAAAGCGTTGTTGAGTGATGGAAGCGAAGCCGTGTTTGGAGCAATGGACATTGATGATTTTCATGCAAAGTGCGAAGGCAATAGTTTGGAGAGTACTATTTACAAAACGGTAAGAAACTTATTAAGCGATTATAATAATCAAACGGAAATAAGAAAAGAATTTCCAAAGGCAAGTGTTGAAAGAAGGAATACGGGCTATGCAGTGGATATGTTGCTGGAGAGTGCGCCATTTACTGCAGGCAAAGACAATTTTAATTTCTGTAAACTCATTGCCGGTTCAGAAGGAACGCTGGCATTTTTGACAGAGATAAAACTCCATGTAAATGATGTGCCGCCAAAGGAAACAGGTTTGCTTTGTATTCATTTTAATAGCATTGATGAATCATTAAGGGCAAATATTATTGCCATGCAGTTTAAACCCAGTGCCAGTGAACTGATAGACCATTATATTTTAGAGTGTACAAAAAATAATATCGAACAAAGTAAGAACCGTTTTTTTGTACAGGGTGATCCGGGTGCTATTTTGGTAATTGAGTTTTGCCGCAATACAAGGGAAGAAATAACTGCGATGGCTGCTGAAGTAGAAGTGGCCATGCGTTCAGCCAATCTGGGCTATCACTTTCCGTTATTATTTGGTGACGATACCAAAAAGATATGGACACTAAGAAAAGCAGGACTTGGTTTACTGGCAAACCTGCCGGGAGATGAAAAAGCGGTAGCAGTAATTGAGGATACAGCGGTGGATATACACGACCTGCCAAATTATATTGCAGATTTTAATAAAATACTTGCTAAGAACAATATGAGTGCGGTGCATTATGCACATGCCGGCAGTGGAGAAATTCATCTCCGTCCTGTTATCAATTTAAAAACAGAAGAGGGCAACAGGCAGTTTCGTTTAATTGCAGAAGAGATCGCCACGCTTGTAAAAAGATATGATGGCTCCTTAAGTGGTGAACATGGTGATGGAAGGTTGAGAGGAGAATTTATAAAGCAAATGGTGGGGCAACGAAATTATGAGTTGATGAAAACCATCAAGCGTACATGGGATCCACAAAATATTTTTAACCCCAACAAAATTGTTGATACGCCGCCGATGAATACCATGTTACGGTATACACCGGGACAAACAACACCCACATTCAACACCATCTTCCGCTATCATAACCAGGATGTGTTGCAACATGCAGAGCAATGCAATGGCAGTGGGGATTGCCGCAAAACACATTTAAGCGGCGGCACCATGTGCCCAAGCTATATGGCAACTAAGAATGAAAAAGACACGACAAGGGCAAGAGCCAATATTCTCCGTGAATTTTTAACCAACTCAAAAGAAGTAAACCGTTTTAATCATAAAGAGATCTATGATGTGATGGATCTGTGTTTGAGTTGTAAAGGTTGTAAGAGTGAATGTCCAAGTAATGTGGATGTGGCAAAACTGAAAGCAGAATTTTTGCAACATTATTATGACAGCAATGGGGTTCCTTTCAGGAGCAAACTGATCGCTAATTTTACAAAGAGTGCAAAGCTGGGTGCGTTGGTGCCGGGTTTGTACAATTTTGCAATGACCAATCCTTTTATCAGCAAAACAATAAAAAGAATAAGTGGCTTTGCGGTTGACCGCAGTATGCCAACAATGTATAGAACAACTTTGGAGAAATGGTATAAGAGACGATCGGTAAGAGGCGACCGACCACAGACTATCAACGGCCAACGGTCAACGATCAACTTATTTTGCGATGAGTTTACAAATTACAACGACACTGAAATTGGGATCAAAGCAATACAACTATTAGAAAAGCTCGGTTATGAAGTAGTCATTCCCAAACACATTGAAAGCGGCAGGGCATGGTTGAGTAAAGGTTTGCTGAGAGATGCAAAGAAAATTGCCAACACCAATATTGAATTATTAAAGAGCGTTATTACTGCAGAGTCACCTTTAATTGGTATTGAACCAAGTGCCATCCTTACCTTCCGGGATGAATACATTGACCTGGCAACAGATGAAAATTTAGAAGCGGCGAAAACATTAAGCAGGAATGTTTTTTTAATTGATGAGTTTATTGCTGCAGAAATTGAAAAAGGAAATATCAGTGCAGCATTGTTTACAAAAGAAAGAAAGTTGATCAAGCTACATGGCCATTGCCAGCAAAAAGCTTTATCATCAGTAGCACCTTCAGTAAAATTATTGTCACTTCCCGAAAATTATACGGTAGAAACCATTCCTTCTGGCTGTTGCGGCATGGCTGGTTCATTTGGCTACGAGAAGGAACACTATGAGCTGAGCATGAAAGTGGGAGAATTGGTTTTATTTCCTGCAGTACGTAAGCAGGCGGAGGATGTAATTATTGCTGCACCCGGCACCAGTTGCCGCCACCAGGTAAAAGACGGCACAGGCAGAAAAGCATTACATCCAGTGGAAATATTGTATGGCGCTTTAATTTAAAGAAGCCTTTATCCCGGGTTAATTTTCAATTAGTTGGATGATTATTGTTTAGTACCTGCTTGTAATGCATTTTGCTTCTCAAAGAATATTTTGCCACATCTATATTTTATATATCTTTAAATGCTCAACCTTAATCCTTTACCTTACAAAATCTTTGACCGTTAATTATAACTGTTCCTAAGAATCCAATAAGTTTTTTCTGTTTTGACCACCATGTTTTACGGGTATTTAACCATGCCTTGAACATGTAAGTATTGTATTCCTCTTTAGCCAAAAGAATTTTATGAAGAAGTTTTTACCCTTAGCTGTTTGGTTCCTGTTTATTTCACCCATTATAAATGGCCAATCCTCGTGCCCTGAAAATATTGATTTTGAAACAGGGACATTGGCACATTGGCAATGTTCCATCGGAGACGTAACAGAATTTAGTGGGCAAAATAAGATCACCTTACAAGATAGCCCACCGGAGCCTAACAGGCACTCACTGATTGATTTTAATACTGCAGGATTTGATCACTACGGAGGCTTCCTGGAAGCATGTCCCTATGGTGGACGCTATTCAGTAAAACTTGGCAATGATGAAGTAGGTAACGAGGCAGAAGGCATATCTTATACATTTCAGATACCTGCAACTGAAGATACATTCAGCCTTACTTATTACTATGCAGTGGTATTTGAAGATCCTGCCCATGATCTTTTCCAGCAACCCCGTTTTTTTGTATCAGCGTATGATGTGGAAACCGGCAGGGTTATAGATTGTGCTTCTTATGACTATGTATCAAATGGCGCTATACCAGGTTTCCAGGTATCACCAATATCAAGCAATGTTTTGTATAAAGAATGGACACCATCATCAATAGATTTTGCCGGCTATGCCGGAAGAACAGTACGCCTTGAATTTAAAACCGCCGATTGCACATTGGGAGGGCATTTTGGTTATGCCTATCTTGATGTTGGTACAGGCTGTGGAGGAGTGATGGCATTAGGCGCTTTATGCCAGGGTGCGGATAGTGTTGTACTTACTGCGCCTTATGGCTTTGCATCATATACCTGGCACAACCAGGATTATTCCACTGTTATCGGTACTTCACGTTTGGTTACGATGCGGCCACCGCCAGCATCAAGCGAAAGGTTTCATGTGGATATGGTACCATACCCGGGTTATGGATGCCGTGATACAGCACATGCAGAGGTAACCATTTTACCAATACCAGATACTCCATCCACTATTGACGTGTATTATTGCCAGAGAGATTTTGCTTCTCCACTTAAAGCATTGCCCTCGCCGGCGCATGAACTCCTGTGGTATTCAGCAGCCAGTGGTGGCACAGGCACTACCCGTGCGCCCATACCTTCTACTGCGGTTGCCGGTACATTTGATTTTTGGGTAAGCCAACGTTCACTTGTGGGTGGTTGTGAGGGAGCAAGAAAGAAAATGTCGGTCATTGTTTCACCATCACCAACTGTTTCTTTTACAATAAACGATGATGACCAGTGTCTCGTTGGCAACAATTTTATTTTTAACAATACATCAACCGGTATTATACCTGTTTCTGTGTATGAATGGGTTTTTGATGATGGTAATGATTCAACCGGGCAATCTGTAGATCATACCTATACCGGCCCGGGCAGGTACCAGGTTAAACTAACGGTTACCAACCCACCGGGGTGTATAAAGAGTGTATCGCAATATGTATCAGTAATAGATAAACCGGTTGCTGCATTTAGTAACCCATCTGTAATTTGTGAAAATCAAACGCCGATATTATTACAGGATAACTCAACGGTGCCCGGCAATTTAAGTACCATCACCAACTGGTGGTGGCAGATCGGTAGTAATGTAGTTACAACAAGAACACCAGCTTCATTTATGAATGATGGGGGAATATTGCCGGTTAAATTAGTGGTTACTACAACTGATGGTTGCCGTTCTGATACTGCATCAAAGACATTAAGTATAAAATATTCCCCGTTACCAAAATTCACCACCACAGCCACATGTGATAATGAAGTGATACAGTTTACGGATCTGTCAACAATGCCAGCTGCATCCACAGACAATGTGGTAAGATGGAAATGGACCTATAACAACAACCCGTTATCATCAAGCCAGCATCCGTCAACTTTTTTACCCGCTGGCACACACCATATTATTTTAGAAGCAGAAAGCAACCAGGGTTGTCATTTAAAAACGGCAGACAGTTTTATTGTTGTTTATCCAAAGCCTTCCATTTCTTTAAATATTTCGGACTCATGTGTGTTCAGGAATATTTCATACAACGCAGGTACTACTACAAGTGTACCTGTTAATAAATGGTTGTGGGATCTTGGTTATGGTCTTGGAGAAGGCAATGCGTCTTTTACCCGTAGGTTCAATAGCGAAGACTATCATGTACTAACACTGATAGGTCAATCTGATCATGGTTGTAAAGACACTATTATAAGGCCATTCACTATTTATTACAACAGGTCGAGGGCGCAGAGAGATACCGTTGCTGCAAAAGATGAACCTGTGCAATTGCTGACAAGCAATGATATAAATATGCTGTGGTATAAATGGACACCTTCCACGGGGCTTAACAGCGATAAGATCACAAACCCTGTGGCTACTTATGACCTGGACCAGGTGTATGAATTAAATACACTGACAAAACAGGGATGCGACAGCCGCAGCAAGATCTTGGTGCGCAGGTATAAAGGGCCGGAGTTGTATGTGGCCGGTGCATTTACACCAAATGGAGATGGAACCAATGATGTACTGCATGTATTTCCGGTAGGTATCAGTTCATTTGATTATTTTGCTATTTATAACCGTGCCGGGCAGCTGTTATTTAAAACCACCAATTATTATGTTGGTTGGGATGGCACTTTTAAAGGTGCGTATGTTGATCCCGGCAATTATGTATGGGTGGCGAGGGCGATAGATTACAAAGGGAACGTAATGTTGAGAAGAGGAAATGCGGTATTGTTGAGATAAAATCTTTTATACTTTATTCTTTATAAAACACAACTTTTATAGTTGTGTTTTTGTTGTAGTATGGTGCTGAATTAAGTAGCTTTATCGCACAAACATTTTTTATGAAAAAAGTATTTTACCTGCTACTTGTTTTAATAAACATAGTTGCTGTTGCTGATGCACAGAAGAAAAGAAAAATAGCAAGGAATATAGTATATAAGCACCCTGCCTGGAGCCTGCAGGGAAACATATATGAAGTAAACGTTCGTCAATATACTAAACAAGGGACCTTCAATGCATTTGCAAAGCATCTTCCACGATTGAAAAAAATGGGAGTGCAAACTATTTGGTTTATGCCAATCAATCCCATTAGCAAACTTGACCGCAAAGGAACAATGGGCAGTTATTATGCAGTCGCTGATTACACTTCCCCCAATTCTGAATTCGGTACATTGAAAGACTGGAAAAACACAGTGAATAAAATTCATGCATTGGGTATGAAAGTTATTATTGACTGGGTTCCCAATCATACCGGCGCCGATCATCCATGGGTTACAAAGCATCCTGAATTTTTTATAAAAGACAGTGCAGGTAAGCCAGCCGTTCCATTCGACTGGACAGACACAAGACAACTTGATTATGCAAATACAATAATGCAGGATAGTATGATCGCTGCTATGAAATACTGGGTAGTAAATACCGGTATAGATGGTTACCGCCAGGATGTGGCATGGAATGTTCCTGAAAGTTTCTGGACAAAGTGCATTAAGGAATTAAACAAATTAAAACCGGGGATGTACTGGCTGGCTGAAGGAGATAAAGATTATTTGCACCGCAGTGGATTTGATGCAACGTATTCCTGGGAAATGTTTAAGATGATGATAGAAGTGGCGAAAGGAACAAGGCCTGCATTCGCATTAGACAGTGTGCGGAATAAATATGATACGGTTTATCCTTCCTATGCACAAATATTATACTTCACCAGCAACCATGATGAGAACAGTTGGAACAAAGCTGACTATGCTACTTTCCCAGGCGCTGTGCATGCACCTTTTGCAGTATTTACGCAAACTATGCATAAAAGTGTGCCGCTTATTTACAGCGGACAGGAAGAGCCAGTATTAAGGCCATTGGAATTTTTTGAAAAAGACCCGATCGTTTTTAAAGAATATAAAAGAGCAAAATTTTATACAACATTGTTAGCATTGCGGAAAAGAAATGCAGCACTGGCATCAAATGCTTCTTTCACAAAAGTAAAAGTGGGTGATGAAAATGCTTTGTATGCTTATACAAGAGAGAAGGCAGGAAAGAAAGTTTTTGTGATACTCAATCTTTCTGCAACAGAACAAACAATCACAGTAAAAGATAAATCGCTCTGGGGAAAGCCATACAATGTTTTTATGGGAACAACAGAACCATTAAGCAATAAAGAATGGAAGATTGAACCGTGGGGATATGTGATCTATGAATATACCAGTAAATGATCCTTAAATAGTAAAGCTTGTATTTTAAGAAAAAAGAATCATGGTTTGAAAGCCTGCATACAGGACCTAAGATCTTGCTGGTGCTTTTTATCGCAGGTATTGCAGGCCTTTCTTTTTTTCTCTTTTACAGGATCTATGCTGTTGACAGAAAAATATTTCACCTGGGTTTTATTCCATTATTGTTGGGTTTGATCTATGAACTGAGAAGAGTGACACAAAAATGGAGCACAGTTTTTATTTCTACGCTTATCGCTTTTTTACTTAGCTTCTTTGCTTTCTCACATGAGAAAAATGAAAAGCAATATGTATTTGACGACCATCTTCAAACCTGGCCCTATTTTTTTCTTGGCTGCTTTGTCTTAGTCTCATTGGTGGTTTATCTTATTTCAGAGAATGTCAATCAAATTACTGAAGGGGTTACATTATTATTCACCATTTCAATCAATTACTGGATACTGGCAAATGGATATTGGAACGATGGGAATGTGATAATAAAAGCGTTGGTCGTGTTGAATTGGATCGCTTCGCTTTTTACTCTTTATCATTCGCTCAGTTATCATCCACTGGGAAAAGTAAACAGGGTTTTATTAAGCTTATGGTATGCTTTTACCGGGATCATACTTGCAGCAGATAATTGTTACAAATTGTACCAGCAAAGAAACACCGATTTGGTTACCAGTTCTGCTGAAAGCTGGTTGTTGTTTTGCCAGTATTTTCTTTTAGGTGTCTCCAGTATTTATATTGTACAAAACCTGCTGTTGGCAGGTGCATACTTTATTCCTTCAAAGAATTATGGAGAATTGATAAGAGAGGCACATGATGCTCATTTAAAAAGATTTTCAAAAGAGCAGGTTTATATTATTGATGCTGTAATTATCATTTTGATCAGCGTTACATTATTTACCTTAAATTATTTTTATGAGTTTGTTCCAATCAATTTTATGATCTGGGCTACCATCGCACTCATGACTCCTTTGTTTTATTTAGTACACAGAATAGTAGGATAAAAAAAGGCGCTGATAAAATCAGCGCCTTTTTTTATCAATTTTCAATTATCTATTGTCAATTATATACTCCTGCTGCCATCAAAATTCTCCAGCTCCTTACTCACTGCATTTAAGAATGTGGCACCCAATGCACCATCAATAATTCTATGATCATAGCTTAATGAAATATACATCATGTGCCTTATAGCAATACTGTCACCCTGTGGTGTCTCGATCACCATTGGCCTTTTCTTAATAGCGCCAACAGCCATTATTGCCACCTGTGGTTGGTTAATGATCGGTGTGCCCATAATACTTCCAAAAGAACCAACATTGGTCAGTGTAAATGTTCCGCCGGTTGTGTCATCTGGTTTTAGTTTGCCTGTTCTGGCTGCATTCGCAAGCCCGTTTACTTTTTTTGTAAGACCTGTAAGATTTAACTGGTCAGCATTTTTAATAACCGGCACAATTAAATTACCAGAAGGCAGGGCAGTGGCCATACCGATATTCAGGTCTTTCTTTACAATGATTTTATCTCCATCTACAGAACTGCTGAGCCATGGATATTTCTTGATACATTTTACGATGGCTTCAATAAACAGCGGCGTATAAGTAATTTTTTCACCTTCTCTTTTTTCAAATTCTTTCTTCACTCTTTCTCTCCACATCACCATGCTGGTAACATCACATTCCGCAAAGCTGGTTACATGCGGACTGGTGTGTACACTATCCACCATGTGTTTGGCGATCATCTTCCGCATCCTGTCCATTTCAATGATCTCTACATTGCCGGTATAGGTTTGCACTGCAGTTGAAACAGGTTCAGGCTGGCTTGGTGCAGCTACAGTTACCGATTGTGTTACTACAGGTTGTTCTGCTGTTTGAACAGAAGGTTGTGGAGCATGTTGTCCATTGCTGCCGGCCCTTCTTCCATTAGCCACATAAGCCAGTATATCTTTTTTGCTCACTCTTCCATCCTGTCCCGTACCGGGAATCTTTTCTAGTTCAGCCATGGTAATACCTTCCTGCTGTGCAATATTCAATACCAGTGGAGAATAAAAACGGATAGCAGACGCAGGGCCTGCACTAGCTGCAGTGGTTGGCTGGTAAGGAATGGTTTCCACCACGCTGGCTTCTTCATACACAGGGGCTGGAGCGGCAGGTTGTGCAGGTGCAGCGGTTACAGCAGCGTCAGCGCCCACTCTTATTTTAGCGATCACGGCGCCGATCGGCACCACATCATTTTCTTTGTATAAAATCTCTTCTATCACACCGGCTGCAGTGGAAGGCACTTCGCTGTCAACTTTATCGGTGGCAATATCCAATACGGTCTCATCTTCCTTAATGGTATCACCGGGTTTTTTGTGCCACTTTAAAACGGTGGCTTCCATAATACTTTCGCCCAGCTTGGGCATTACCAGGTCAACTAATGGCATATCAAAAAAAGTTTGAATTATAAAAAAGAGAAACCTTTCAGCAGGTACTTCTCATTTGGCGCAATCGGTGCCAAAGGTAGGTATTTGGAAGTAATGGAAAAAGGCTGAAAAAAGGTGTGTGATTATTTTATGGGCCGGGCTTTTGGGTACTATTTTGCTGCGGTGGCGTCGCACTCTTATGCTGTAAATCTTTATTGTGCTTTTATTAATGTGGTACACTTTAGTTTTGGTTACCAATATTTGAGTGTATCAGACTTGCGTATATTTGAGAGTTAGCGGCAATAAGTTCAAAAACCACCTCATCAATAAAGATTTACCTATCTACGATGTGCAATGTCTATAGATCAGTCGGCTCTCTAACGACAATTAAGTCTCATTTACAACGAAATAATGTCACTGGATTCACTTCGTTAAATGAGTTGATTTCTTTTCAAAAAAACTATTCAACCTCTCGACAGCAGATCATTTCAAAACACGAACTTTTAATAACACAAGAAAAAAATGATTTAAACTCAGAAATTTCCCAATTAGACCAATTCATAAAGGTAAAGAAGACAGTTCTTGAAGAAGACCTTCAAAAAGAGATTGAGCAATTAAAACAGCAATTATATTGTCTTTCTACTTCTTCCAAAAATATAATTCGAGGTTTAATTAATTACTTCAAAAAACATTCATTAAAAAGAAAAATACGAAATTCTGAGCTCAATTTTGATTCAAAAATATCCTTTGAACTTGATCAGTCAATTAATTCATTGACCGAAAAAAATAATCGTTATCACTTTATTACCTCTCATTTTAACGATGCAGTACAAGAAAGTTCCCGGACTTCTCTATGGGAACACGAAAGAAAAAAGAAAGTAATTGACGAAATAAATAGCTCTATTTATGGAGCAATAGGTGAACAAAAAGTAGTAAAGGAGTTAGAGAGCTTATCAAATGATTATTTCTTAATAAATGACTTTTGCCTTTCATTTTCTCCGCCTATTTATAATCGCCAAGAAAATGACTATATAAGATCTATTCAAATTGATCACCTTTTAGTTTCACCATTTGGTGTTTTTCTTATTGAAACCAAAAATTGGAGTGATCAATCATTGAATAATTTAAGCCTGCGGTCTCCAGTTCAGCAAATAAAAAGAACAAATTTTGCTCTGTATAAGATGTTAAGCGGAGAAATACTTGGCCTTTTAAATCTTAACCAACATCATTGGGGTGAAAGAAAAATCCCAATAAAAAATCTTATTGTTTTGACAAATCATAAACCGAACGAAGAGTTTCAATATGTAAAAATTGTAATCCTAAGTGAACTTCTTAGTTATATCAAGTATTTTAAACCCAGCTTTTCCACTACGGAAACACAAGTAATTGCTAAATACTTACTTAATCTTACAAATAATCATTTTGCATAGCAGATCATAAGCTGCATTGGCTCTTACTGCCATCTCCGTCTTGGTTCATGTCCCCACGAACCATCTCCATAAACATCAAACTAATATTTTATAAAAGCGAAGAGGCTCGTGAAGACACGAACCTTGGTTGAGGATGTAAAAGACTTTTTGTAAAGCTGCTAAATGCAGCCTTTTTGTTATCTTCTAATCAATGTATCATTTCCTCCACAAGAAGATGTTACAAGGGTATCATAAGTAATACCTCCACTTACAGATTGAACCACATAGCTAACAGGCGATGGCGTGTTATAGTTTACGATGGCTGTATTTCCGGGTGCAATTTCCAAAGTGTTTTGGGAAAGACCAGTCATGGGAGTAATAATAACGTAGCAAGTATCTATTGTATAGTTTAATAGCACAAACCTACCGGAGTTGCCTTGACAGGTTGGGGTAGATTCATTTTTTTTGCAACTAAAAATAAAAATGACAGCAAATACAAACGAGATAAAAAAGTACTTCATTATTGGTGTTTTAAGTTTTACCGAATAAAAGTACTATTTTTTTACCTATCGTGGTCTAACAGGTATATAGTTACCTGAAGACACGAACCTTGACTAAGAGCCCGGTACACACATAAAAAAACAGCCCTCACAAGGAGGGCTGTTTTTTTATCCGATCATTTGCAATTACATCTTGCAACACCCTGGTGTAGGGGTGCATTTTGTTTTATCACAAACTTCCTTACAGCATTGTTCTGTTTTTACAGCTTTCTTGCTTTTTTTGGATCTTGATTTGTTTTTGTCAGCTGCAAATGAGCTAACCGTTAAGGCTCCGGCAAGAGCCAATAAAAATACTTTTTTCATATCTTTTTTGATTTGAATAAATGAATGATTTTAAGTCATCAGGAAAAAGATATGACTTTGGGAGGCTTCCATGCCTTTGAATAAAATTCACTAAAAAGGACCTGTTGATAAGAAGGGAAATTAGTTTTTAGTTGAATGGAATAAACTGATATTGAAAGGGAAGAACTGATAACAGCTGTGTAAGCAGGTGGACAGTTTGCACAAATTTTTGTGCAGTCATCAGTCTTTGATGAACATTTCTTTGGAGCTGTTTTTTTGCTTTACTCATTTTGCAACAGCTGGATTTTTTTTCAACTGTCTGGCACATCTTTAAAGCTTCTGCTACGTCAAAAAAATAAATGCCAAGGCAAAATAATAATATGGTCGCTTTGAATTTCAAAATGTAATGAGTAATTAAATGTAGTTAAAAGATGTTTTCTTACTCTTTTTAAAAAGGTCAGTGGCAATAAAGGAAGATAAATGGCAATATGCTTATTCCATTTTTGTTCAGGCAGTTTGTATTCCGAATTATGAAAACTATTTGTACAGAACTCTATCTAGACTCGTTTTCCAGGGTACCTATATATGTGGTAGATCACGATGAGTAAATCAAGTTGGTATGGCAGGAAAAATTCTAATAACCCCTGGGTATTGTTCTAATGCCCAAGAGTCATATATAATTGTATAATAGGCGTCTTTACCATCTTCAAAATAAATCACTGTAATATCATCAAAAGATTTTACACCACTTTTTATTTTGGATAAATCATCATACTCGCCGTTTTGTAATGCATTAGATATTCTATTTAAATTCACTTCATTAAAAGGGAATGCCCCCAAATCTTTAATGTGCGATACAGAATTTACTTTGATTAAGGGCGTAGTGATTATTGCTTCAATGATACTTTTTTCATATTCAGTTACTGACATACAACTAAGTTACAAAAATTTCTCTTACTTCCCCGTTATCGTAAGCTTTTGATTGGTTGCTACATTAATAGTAGTTCCATTTTGCAAATGCACACTCCTTACAGAACGGATAGAGTTTACCGCCGGGTAATTAGGTTTGCCTGGGCTGATATATACATCGGTGTTAGCATCAGGCACAGCGCCACAACTCCAGTTGCTGGTGGTTTCCCACGCAGTGCTGGTAGTGCCAAGCCAGTTGCTGGCAAATTGTAAAGTAAAACTGTTGCTGTATGTATTGCCATTTACAAAGCAACGGTATTTATATCCATACAAAGAAGTAGCTGGTGCAGTAAGTGTAAGGGCGTTTGTAGTTACAGTACTGTAAGGCGCCGCATTACTAAGATTCGTAAAATTGCCGCTGCCATTATCAACCTGCCATTGATAAGTACTGCCGGTAACATTGCTGGTAAAGCTGGTGTTGCTGCCGGGACAAATGCCATTAGAGGGAGCAACATAATAAGCAAGGTTGCCGGCATGGCCATAAGGCACACTTCCAAACTGCATATACAATTTTTCATTCCACACAATCGGGTGTCCCATATAGCCATCATTCACTGCAGTGTTATAAAGTCCGTTAGGATTTGCAAGCAATTGAATGGAACTTTCATCAAAGCTGCCCAATTGATATTTGTTTTGTGCATCCAGGTACCTGATGTATAATTTATCGCCATAAACAATAGGTTGATCGGTATATCCACCTGCATCTGGGTTGGCAATCACATTTATGGTTCCGCTGTTTGGTTTGTATTGTGCAAGATGTCTTTTAGCATCAGCTGTTTGATAAAGAATATAAAGACCGTTGTTATAAATAACAGGCCGCCACCAGTAACCATAGGTAGTAGCGTCAGGATTGGTTACAAGACTAATAGAACTGCCAGCAAATTTTGCAAGCCTGTAAACATTATTGATATCATAATACTGGAAGAAAAGAGTATCGTTATATACTATCGACATGCCATCAGTAATTGTGACCCCGCCGGCATTGGTGGAAGAGTTTTGTGGGTTGGCAATAAGTGTTGGATTGCTGGTGCCATCATACTGCAGCAACTGGTATTGGTTGGTAGCGCTTAAATAGGTAAAGTAAAGTTTATTATTGTACAGTGTTGGGAAAACAGGCTGTACGCCCCTGTTAGGTGTGGCATCAGGGTTTGGTAATACTGTCCATTGTGTTCCATCAAATGTAGCCAACTGTTTTGGGCCTGCTGCTGTTACATATCTTGATACGATCTTATTGCCAAATACCACTGAATAATTATTGTAATAACCGTTCACACTGGCATCGGGGTTTGCAATAAGTGTAATGCCGCTTCCATTGAACCGTCCCAATTGTGTTACGCCTGATACATTTTGATAAGCCACATAAAGATTATTGTTCAATATCCTGAAAGAACCAATAAAGCCGGAAGGGGAAGCATCCGGGTTTGGATATAGAGTAATAGAAGCGCCATCAAAAGATGCCAATTGTTGTGGCCCTGCTTCACTGTTGTAAATAAAGAAAAGTTTATTGTTAAAGATCGTTTGAATGCTTTGAAAATAAACACCCTGCCCGTTATCGGGATTAGGGATAAGCTGAAGGCTGTTTCCTCCTGTATATACAGCAAGCTGTTGCTTTATTTGCGCCAGGTCAGAAGTTCCTGTATTGTTATATTGAAGTACCAGTGAATTGTTGAGCACAATGGGCGTTCCTGTATAGCCATACAATGCACCGCTTCCGGTCCAGGCAAAAATGTCGGGAGCAGTTGGATTAGGTACTACAGTAATTTGGGCATTTACATTTATAAAATAATTGCTGGCTAATAATAATAGGAGTAGTTTGAAATGTGCAGGCGCTTTCAATTTGTACATTTTTTATTTTCTCAAAATATTCGTCTAAGCTATACTGCTCACATTGGTAAAAAAATACTGAATATGAAGTAGTAGCTTATAACGAATAACCAATAACTATTTCTTGAACTAAGACAAGATTGTTCCCATTGCCTCTGGTTAACTTTGTGCTCTAAATTTTTATTATGGAATTAGGAGTAGGAATGTTTGGCATCCGCATCGGCAAGTGCAGTAGCAGCTCCTGGGGCTTTCGCAGCGT
>JADMIO010800019.1_pt1 | contig 23661 bp, 20 predicted proteins | sample 8958161 | NCBI WGS metagenome assembly JADMIO01 (sample SAMN16585339, study PRJNA669376) | soil metagenome | isolation source: Crop rotation soil | place: USA: Cullars Rotation, Alabama | collected 2011
CGCGACAACTTGTCCACGTGGAATTCTAAGCTTAGGATCCCAATGTGCTGGAAAGTGCTGTCTGAATTGCACCTGCTGTTGCGGCATTCCCGCCGCGAGCAGCAACGTCGGTCGGTGAGATAAACTTGAAGAAACTCACGGAAGACCGTTTTACTTCGCCAAGTTTCCAAGTCAACGCCCCGTTGATAGGTTTCGCGTTCACCCTAGCAAATGCATCGATCCCGCAGTACCAAGGTGTTGTCACTACGGCGTCAACTCGGTACATTGTAGCGATAAAGCGTTGGCTTGCGCACGGAGGTCACATGGGCAATATCGTCCGGCGGGTTCGCCATCATGATTCCGGCGGGGATGAGATCTCCACAGTGCACACCGGAGAACACCTGACGGTCGTAAGCCACCTGCGACTTGGCATTTATCCTGGCGTTCGCCTTGAATGGACGATCGAACGCACAAAGCAGACACGCGGTGCGACGCTCATTGCCTTCCGCAGTACGACGGGGTTTTGCCCCATTGATGATCCCGATGAACTTGGCTTGCACGGTCAAATGTTTCTCAAGACTACCGAGGATGGCCAGCGAGAGGACCATCTGCCCGAAGGCGTTCACTTCTACACCTTTATCCTTCGGAGACCTGGCATATTTAGGGAAAAGCGCAGCGATCCCGTCTGCTTCACTGAAACAATTCCCAGCGCCAAGGTGGCTATCGGCCGTATGCACGATCAGCTTGCCCTCAAACAGTTGATGAGCGACTTGGCGCTTGCTTCGGACCGACATGACATTTCGCAGGCAGAAGTTGAATTGAAACTTCGGGCGGCGAAGCAGCGGCTGAAAGAACTCAGTGCTTCGACGAAGAAGAAAAAGAACCTGGGATACCGCAGATTCAAAGCAGAACATGACCGGCAGCTTGAACAGATGAGCAGTACCACGAGGTATCTGTCAGACTTGCAAAACGACCCTCGATTTCAACAGCTCTCCGAAGATCAGCAGGCCGACTTCCTCCGTCGCGTCCGGGAAGAAAGTGATCCACGTGAATTTGGTCTTGAACCCTAACTAGGATACCAAGAGAAAGCCTTAAATCAGCGAGCGCAACATCGGCCGACTCTCGTCGCCACCTCTTTGGCCGGTGGAATCGGATAATGTCACTGATGCACGTTCATCTCGGGGACACCGCCAGATTTCATCGAATGGCCGGGTAATCTCCTTCATCGTTGTCAGCCAGATTTGCGAACGGGTTGGTGCGGGCGCATCGAGGAGTTTCTTCATGACATTCTTGAGCCGCTCCTGCGTCAGCAAAATCATCAGCACCCTGAATCGAAAATCCCGGAAGTTTTCGGCCGGCTGACCATGGCGCTTCGCCAGGCCGCCCGTGCGGTAGTAGTCGAGATAGCAAGCGGCCTTCTGCGTGAGCTTGTCGAGCGACTCTGTTGACCGATCAACTTCAAGAAAGAGCGGGTACTCCCGCGTGCCACCGGATTTTGGGGAATGATGCAGACGAATATAGCCATCTGGCTTCATATCGATTTCGCGATGGCCAAATTCGTCGGGGCAGGCCTTGAATTGGTACAGCGTCGGCCAGGTACTGAATTGGGCAATCGTCAGGTCCGGCCGGGTGGTAGCGGCCTCGAAGAAGGCAACCTTTACGTCCATGACGGCCAATTCGTGGCGGAGCGTGAGATCACTCACATGCGAGCGCTTCTCTTGATCGGCCCAGTCGATCCTGGGATAGTCCTCAATTGAACCCGTATCGCGGAGTAACCGAAAGCCGGCCGCTGACAAATGGTAGATGGAAGCTTCATAGGATTCTCGCGGCCGGACCCGAATCAGATTTGCCGCCTTGAGTTTTTGCAATCGCTTTTTCGCCGCCTCGCGCTTTCCCGAAAAATAGAGGGAGGCTGTGTGATTGACATTAAGAGCCCGCGATTCAAAAAGACCACGAAGCACTTCGATGTCGCGCGGTTGAATATCTAGCCGGGCACTCGGATCTTGCCCATTTGGATGCATCTTCCCAAAGTTCGACGATTTCATGGACTCAAGACCCAAGTATACCAAATCATCTCGCTTTATTTTCCTGCCAAATGTCTTGGGCGCCATGGCGTCGTCATTATTGCTCGCCTGGACTGATGAGACATCCGCCAAAAGATTCTGTTCACGCCGTGCAAGGCGTTCCTTCGCTTCTGTCGCATGTAGAAAGAACGGCCACATCCGGCGGCATGCATCCGCATATCGCTCCACGCGTTCGGGGGTGGCTGCACCATCGCGGACCGTCGGCGTCTTGAGGGCCACTGGCACGCGCATTCGGTCACCAATCCGAACGACAAAATGCCGTTCCCGCTGATCAAAGAGCATGGCCATCGCCAAGAACAATTGCTCATCCAGACTGCGATACTCGACGCTATTCATTTCCTTGCCGAGCACCGGCACCAGCGCTTCCTGCTTCGATTGTGCCATGCTTCGCGATGTCGAGTACGAACTGGTACTTCCAGAAACGCTGCCGCGAACATCGCTACTCGCACTTCCTTGCGACTGGTGGGTCATTACCGAATTAGTGATGAGGCCCGCTTCGCCGAAGGAGGTCAGCGCGCTTGCGCCGTGGGAGTCACCGGCATAGGTCGATTCACCTTCGGTTACGGTTTCGCCAACGGCCGTGCCGCGCATGAATTCGCGCCGATATTCCATGACCTTGGTGGAATACATCACATTCTTGATCTGGCTCGGATCCATGGTGCCACGGAAGAGCCACTTGGCCATCGGCTCTAAATTGTCGTCGTGGGTTAAACGAAACACCGCCTTTGTCGTGGCGGTCTCCATGATCGAGTCGTAAACCTGCTTGCCCGCATTGCCGCGCGTGAGGAGTTGCCCGGGAAATTGATTGGCCATCGTAACATGGAGGCCAAAACCACGAGCTTCGTCCAAGTTTTCCGCGATCGTCGGCGATACGAATTTTTGAAACTCGTCGAGGTAGACGTAGAAGGGCTTAGGGTTCAGGTGCTTGCCGCCGCGCTCCTGCGCGGCCGTCCAGAGATCGTTGAGAATGACCGTGGCAAACGTGTCAGCGTTTTCTCCAGAAATTCGACCCTGCTCCCGCCCCAGCCGCACCAGGATTATGTGTCCTTCCTTCAATGCGGCGCTCAGATCGAGAGAGACCTCCGTTTGTCCAAGCATCGAACAGAAGAGTGGATTGCGAACGAAGCGCCCGAGGCGATTGAGCGTACTGCCTATCTGATCGTCGAATTGCGTGCGGGTGAGTGAGTTGGCATAGTCCCAGTCGCGGGCGGCGATCCGATCACTGAGGCCTTGCGTAATGGCGCGTCGCAACCGCAAGGCGCCATGATCGATCAAATACACGGCGTCTGCCAGCGTTAACCCACGTTCGTACAACGCACGTAGGGTATTAGCCGCCCACCGAGCAAACAGGGGCGTTTGATCGGTGCCCGACTGCCCCCAGACGTACGACATTGCATCAACAAAATTGTCCACGACCACAGAAGCATTGGCGACAGGCCGCTGACGCAACACGTTGTATGAGAGAATTGCGTCGTCGCGCCGAAGATCAATGGGAATAATCGGCCGCTCAGCACCACTCTCCGCCAGCCAGGCCATGATACCGTCATACACGGCGCCATGATCATCCAGAAGTAGTAAACCGCAATGAGTCTTCGGCCACGCTTTGATGTCTTGCCGGATCAGCCATTCTAGAAGCTTTGATTTCCCGGTACCCGTACCACCTGTAATATACAGATGCTTGTTGCGTGCGTCCGGCGGAAAGAAGAGTGATTCGCCGGAAGTGGCGGAGCGTCCGAGTTCAATGGTGTTGCCGCGGGGTATAGCCATCAATTCTCGCTACCGGTTCGGGTAATAACTGATAGTTTCTGTGTACGCAGGTCGCCGCGAGGCAGGCGCGGATGCCGGCACCGGAACCGGTGAAGGCGCTCCTTCGGTTTGGTCGTGGGAAACCGGCACGCCTTGAGATGGTCGCGCTGAACGTGTCGAGGCGGCAATATCCTCGTATCGAATTTTCGGCGTGCCGTCAGATCGATTGGTTGGATTTGACTTTGCCACACTTGGTTTGGGCAGCGGTGTGGACTGGTTACGAATTTCCACGCGCTGAACAATGACTGGCGAGAAGCGTAACACGGGAGCCTGGAAGCTCGGTGCGACAACCATCACCGGATACGCAGGGGAAAGCACCACAACAGGTGAAGCCAATTGGAGCGAAGAACTCGTATTTGCCTTTTGGCTCACGGTGGTGGATGTCGGTGCCACAACTGAATAATCGAGATTCAGCGAGTAGTTCATCTTCTCCGCCACCTGGGCGCTGGTGAGTGGCGGCTTCTGCGGTCGGGGTGTGAAGCCCGCCGGCGGGTCAATGCGGGCGGGTGGCCGTGTTACCGGAAGTTTTTGAGTGTTCGGTTCGGGCGTTCTTTGCACCGGGGTCGTCATCCGCACCGCTGGGGGCAGGCTGGGTTGCGGCTGGTATGTCTGTTGAGAAACCTCGGGATTGCGAATTCGTGTCTCCAGTGCCCACCGGATCGAGTAGATGGCGCGAGGGCCGTATCGGTACAAAACACCCAGCACCACCAGAATTCCGAGAGTAGTCCCCAGAGCTTTGATGCCAATAACCGCAGCTTGCCGTCCCAAGGGCGTTAATCGTGTATACATGGCTGACCTCCTTGTTGGTAAGAGTATACCCTCTACGGCTGAAAGTGAAAGATATTGTCATTCTCCATCCACAGGTGTGGCAAGACGAATAAAAAAGAGCAGTCATATGACTGCTCTGAGGTATCTCGCCATTACTCTAGCATTTCGGCCAGCTCCCCGGGGGTAAGGACGGTGGGCTCCCCATTCTCAACTCTTATCCACCGACAGGACCGCTTCGATGCAAGCTGCGTGAGCGCACCCGCTGCGAAGGAGCTTCCTCCCGCCCCGCCGTTGCTCATGATGTATACCACGCCATTCTGGCTGACTCGCGACGCGATCAACTTGGCCTGATCGGCCGAACACGCGCCACCCATGAGGGCAACGGTTTCTGGATATCCATTCTGCCAGAGCCACCACACCGACGGAAACCATTGAACGACCATCAATCGCTCCACGGGCTCGTCGATGGAATGGATGTTGTACACCAGAAGCGATTGCCCGAATTCCAGAATCTTCCCGTCGCGCTCTCGCTTGGATGGAAACAGGTATTCGGGATTCTCGTTGGAAATGGCATGGTCATCAAGAACCCGACCGGCATATCCCACCAGACGGGCAGCGGAATCGAAGATCGGTATGGCCAGCCGGCCTTTGAGCAGGCCGCGTTCACAAACCCCGATGCCGAAGTGCTTTGCCGTGGCGGCTTCGAAGCCACATTCCGAGATATGCGGATGACTGGCGTCCAAATTTTTGAGCGCAAAGTCCAGCGGCTGATTGATAAGGACCGGCAGATCCTCACTGGATATCCGGGGTCGTTTTGCTCCGCTGGATGGCTTTTGAGGTCGCCCATCAGGCGGTTTATTCACTTGCTGCGCCTCAGTGGATTCGGACTGATCGGATACGAATCGCTCCTGGATGAAGAGTGCAGCCTTGCGAATTGAAGCCGAATCAGCGGGATTCATTCCCTCTAAACGACACACTAGGTCCAGTATATTGCCGCTTGCTTGGCAACCGAAGCATTGCCAGATTCCCTTCTCGAGATTGACGCTAAAACTTGGAGACTTTGGTCCCTTGGCCTTGCTGCGGTGAGTGGGAAGAGGACAGAATCCCTGATGCTGGCCCGGGTTCTTCTCCTCCAGTTCAATGCCGTAGAACTGCATCACATTGGTGACCTTCACCTGCTCACGCAGTTCCTTGAAGTTGATCCACGTGCCCATTACGCATCTCCTTTCAAATTGAGTTCTGCTCGGGCAATGTCATCCCATTCATCCGGACCGTCCGACTCGCACTTAAAGGCGTAGTCGATGGCCGCTGGTTGCTCTGGGTCATACCGACAGACAACGGCCAGGTAGTCGCCGAAATCATGAGGGTGGGATTGCACCGTGAGATGGGCGCCTTCGGGTTCTTCGCCAAGTTTTCGGCGGAGAACTTCGATGTACGCCCGACATTCCTTTCGGGCTCGCTCGTGGTAGTCAGGACTGCCCACTTGCGCACAGTCCTCCATGGGAGGAGCAGAGCCGATGTACATCTGCTCTCTCATGCCTCCTCCGATCTGCGTGCATGGGGATGGAGCTTGCGGACTTCAGCAAGAGTCTTGGGTTCCCAGTACAGGTCCCGTTCGACGGGCAGATGCAGGTGCCCACGAGCCTCTTGCAATTCCTTCAGCGAGAAACTGCCAAGCTCTTCTTCAAGACCAAAGACCAGTCCAAAGAAGATTTGCTGGAGTGGGTCGTACTCGGTGACGTACCAGGTCCAATTGGCATCTGGCGTGAAGAACTTGACGTGGGCAATCGCTTCCTCGCCCAGGTCCGCTTGCGCAAAGAGCGGAGGAAGTGCGCGCGCAATTTCCTCCGGGAAGAATTCGTATTTCACAGACACCTCCGTGATGTGGTGGAAATGAAAAAAAGAACGACGCTTGCTTAAGCAAAGCAAACGTCAACGGAGGAAGTCAAGTGGGGAAAAGTCGTAAGCGTCCGACCGAACCCACCCTTTCCGGCGGCTGCGTGGCCATCATGATTCGCGGCGTGAGCAAAGCCCGTGAAAACAACAGAATTTGGTGGCAGAAAAGTCTACCTCATCATCGTCGATGATTCGCGACTTTTATGTCCAGAATTCACGCTGCAGTCTTTGCATCGTCCGCCTCTGCAGCGCTGGTCTCTGGCGCGTGCGCCTCGCGTCGTTCCGAGCAGACAAGCAAACACCATTAGGTGGCTGCGGTACCCAGTCCCAAAGCAACATTTGTCGCTCCCGGGTTACAGGCAATCGTATGCTGTTCGACGTTCCTCGTTTCACTTCAGTGTCGACATGGCGCAGCCACATATCCAACTCCTGCGCATGACACCGGACAATACCATAGTGCGCACGTTGAATGGAAATAAGCTCCTCCAAAGTAACCCTTGTACCATAAACGGACACATATTTTGCTAGCCTGATTCCCATACCGAATCCAAGCTTAGCAGCAGTAATCAGCGCACGAACAACGCAAAGGGACGGAAATGGGTTTTCCTCAAAATTAATATCTAATATTCTGCTTTCATACGCTTCAAAGAATCCATGGGAGTAGACTTGGCGCTTCTTTCCTCTCCGCGGAAATAATTCTGCGGCAATCGCCTCAATATTGAGAAACGTAGTTTTCGGCAATTCCTCAAAGGTAGCGGGGAAGGCACCTGTGCGGAAGGCCCAGGTTTCGTGAAGAGGCCACACGTCGAATAGCCAACCCTTAAATTCCAAATGCACTCCGCCAAATCGTGTCAATCGTTTCAATTGCTGACCAAACACATGCTCGAGCTGTTGCACTTCCACCCCTCTAACAACCAAGTCGATGTCTCGTGGTTCCGCGCTCAGTCCTCCTATCATCAGGTCTCTAATCGTTCCCCCAAAGAGAACGGTGCCCCAGTCGTGGTGATGCAGTTTTTCCAACATCTCACATATCGGCTTGCGCCAGGACGCACGACAGTCTGTGAAGCGCGCTAGAAGTACCCGTAATCTATCTTCAGGATGTAATGTGGAATCAACCATTATAAAGTTGCTTATGCATAGTTTGCGCAAATGTATCTGTCATCCCACATACTTGGTCCGTAACCAACTGAAGTCGGCAGTACAGATTTGGCAAGTCAGTACGAGTTCGGGCCTCTTGGAACACATTTCGGTAATTCTTGGACATTAGGTGGTAAACCTTCATTTGAAAGTCCTTTGCCCTATGTTCTGTTGTAACTTCCTTTGCCCCAAACCAAAGGAGATCCATGAGACCTTGGACAATTTGGCGCCCCATCACTTCAAGGCGCAATATCTGTTGATTTGGATGAACGTACCTCCGTGCTAGATCCTTAAGTGATTCAATGAACTTACATGCATCACTTGTTTCAACAAGTGTGCTTTCGAAGGTTCCTTGCATGATAGATTCATAAGAGTTCTTAAAGGCGGTTACTACAACGGGTACAAGAAGAGCCAAAGCAAACGTGCGGAAGACTTGGGCCATCGCTTCATCACGCTCTCCTCGAGGAATCGGCAACGGCCCTTTGTCTACCTTATCCTTCGTTAGCTTCAGGGCTCTATCAAGTAACTCTTTGCTTGCTACGTCATCTAGCGCTTTACGTAAGCTTACCTCAAACTCATCCCACGTTAGCGCACCCTTCTTGATACCGTCTTCTAAATCAACTGTCGCGTATACCAAATCATCTGCCGCCTCCACCAGAAATGTAATGGGATTTCTAGAAGTGCCTGTGCCTGTGCGTTCTCGAATCTTCGCGACCAGATCATTTTCTGAAGCAAAGAATCCCGGTTTCTTTCGAATTGAGTTTCTCGGTTCAGTTTCATGCGAAGCCGCTACGTACTTACAGGCAGCCGACATTGTCCCGCAAGTAAGATTCATGCCGTAAGAATCCGACACCATCTGTAGTTTTGATACAATGCGAAGTGTTTGAGGGTTGCCATCGAACAGCAAAAAGTCACATGCGTATTGAGAACGAAGCTTCTGTTCGTTCATTCCTTCAAACGCACCTTTGAATTCCGCGTCCTCTTTGAGCCGCTCGCGAAACCAATCTGAGATTGCCTGCTCTCCCGCATGACCAAAGGGCGGATTGCCTAGATCGTGAATAATCCCACAAGTTGCGGCGATTGTACCAATCGATTGTGCTTGATCCTGACTAACCTCTCGTTTGCCTGCAAGCCAATCGCCCACGGTTAAGGCCATATTCCGTGCGATAGTCGACACTTCTAAAGAATGAGTCAACCGTGTTCGGACAGAATCATTCGGTTCCAGGGGAAAGACTTGAGCTTTGTCCTGGAGTCGTCTGACCGGTGTTGAAAAAACCGTGCGACCGTAATCCCGCTCAAATTCACCTCGTGTCTCTTCAGGAACGCGCTGCGATCTCCCCGCGTTGTACAAGTCACGGACACGAGTCGCATCTAAGAGTTGTTGCCACTTCATCACCAGGGCCACCTCGGCTCAATCTGCTCCGATTATGACACCGAATTCGTTCCATGACAACTTTTGAGCGGACTTTATCAGACGGGTCGCGGGCTTGCAGCCAGTTCCTGTGTTTATTTCGGGCTGCATTCGGTACGTTCTGCGATGACACCCATTCCGTTCACAAAAAAAGATGGGGCGCATATCTCCCACCTTTACAAAAGAGCCAGTCGTTGTGCAAGATCCCGCCGTGCAACGGCGTCCCAATGACTGGGACCCTCGAACTCGCAGAGGAACGCATAATGCATTTCCCGTCTACCGCCAGCTGTGAGCACACAAATAACAGTGATGGCCCTCCTTGCACCAATCAAGAGCTCGGCGCCGGGTGGCTCCGGGCCCAGACTTCGGCGAATGTGCTCAATGAAGGTAGCACATTCCGCCAGCGCTCGACTTTCGTATCGACAATGCCACACTTCGGTACGAGCTTCCGCATACGGTGCCGAGCCTAGCACCACTTCCAGGTTTGCAGGATTTGTCCCAGCTCGTTTTCGAAGCGAGTCGCTGCTCATGGACACCTCCGTGATAAGTTGAAAAGGAAAGAAGGAACGACGCTCCTTTAAGCAAAGCAAACCTAAGGGCAGGTAGTCAAGCTGCGGAATAAAAAGTTGGCAAAGCGGACCTCTGGCGGTTCTAGTTGCTCTGAATCAGTGACGCCCGTTCAATCCCGCGTAAGATGACCCGCCCGGCCGCTCCTTGCGCCAATTTTGGCGGCCTTGGCGTGCATGTTTTGTGCCGGTAACATCCGAAGGCGCAAAGACAGACCCAAACTGCGTAAGTGTCCAGGAACTTCTTCATGGCCCAACTCGAAGAACAAAGCGTTATTTCCCCAGAGACCATCGGGCACGTCTCAGGAAAAATCGCGGTCGAGTTGAGCACTCGTTTTCTCGAGCACTTCAGTGAACAGCTGTACTCATCTCCCCAGAAAGCCTTTGAAGAGCTGATTTCGAACGGATGGGACGCCGGTGCATCGCGCGTGGATGTTCGCGTCTCGCCGGATCTTACCGCCGGCAATGCGACGATGTCCGTGCTAGACAATGGCGCTTCAATGGATGCGGAGGGATTGCGGCAGTTATGGCATATTGCATTCTCACCGAAGAAAGACAAGCCGATTCAATTTGGCCGCCCAATCATCGGGAAGTTTGGGATTGGCAAGCTTGCGACCTACGTATTAGCGTCAAGTTTAACCTACATTTGCAAAGCTCCAGACGGGAAGATTCGTCGTGTCACGATGGACTTCGACCAAATTGATCAACAAAAGGGCACTGGTCCGGACAGGCTTATTCGGGACGTCGAGCTCAATCTTTTTGAAGTTGAAGAACAAGAAGTTGCCGATGCCCTGACCAAGGTTCATGATGGCACCGCTATTTTGAAGCTGATCCAAACGGGGATGCCGCCCCCCTCGAACAAACTGGCAGATGATGAGTTTGGCAGTGAGAAATCGATACTGAACCGTCCAACCAACGGCACATGGACATTGGTAGTGCTCTCGCGTCTCAAACCGACGGGTCGAAAGCTCAAGATCGGAATCCTTCGTCGAATGCTTGAGGCCGCTTTACCATTTGGCAGTGAAATGGCCATCACAATCAACGGCGACTTGCTTGCGTCATCGAAGCTCGACAGCCCGGTACTTAAAGAATGGATAATAGGCCCGGATCTTGGGATCGACAGCATTGAAATTGGTGATGCCAACAGTGAACTCGGGATGGTTGCTCCGGAGGGTGGGTCCATCAATCCTCACTTTGCGGTGAAATCGATCAAGTTGACTTCAGCACATAGCCCGGTGCCCCACGTCACGATCCCCGGCATAGGTCGAGTCACGGGGAAGGTCCAACTCTTCGTCGATAAAATGGGGGGAGGAAAGAGCGAAGCTTGGGGGGCATCTAACGGATTCTTTGTGAATGTTCTCGGTCGTGTGGTCAATCAACAAAATAGTTTCGGAGAAATAAATCTGAGCCACGCAGCATGGGCACGCTTTCGGATGGCGGTGCGCGCAGACGGATTGAATGCTGAACTGACCATTGATCGCGAGAGATTTACAGAAAGTGAACGAGTCAAGATCTTCCGAGCGTTTCTGCGACGGGTGTTTAACAAAGCACGCACTGAATACGACAACGATGTGAATGCCAGTATCCCTGATGGCGGAGACCTTTTGGTGCGTTCTCTTGGCGTTCTCTCACTGAGCCCTCTTCGGAACGTGGTATCTGAGACACTGCGAACTCGGACTGCGGTGACGGGGCTTTTCGATGAATCTGGAATCACCGACAGAAATGCGAAACGGAAATCTTGGCGGGAAGAAACGGCCGATAATATCAAGAGCGCTCTGGGAGAAGTAAAGTATGAGTCGGCCAAAGACGACAGCTTTGTTAAATTCCGAATTGTTGATAGTACCATTGTAGTCAACAAAGACCATCCATTCGTAGCAGAACATTCTCGCACTAAAGCGGAGAAAGAACTCCTTAGGACTCTAGCTATGGTAAGTCTGCTCTCAGATGTCTATGCTCTCGACGCTGGAGTTGAACCGACGGTTTTAAACGAAATTCGTGATTATCGCGATAAACTTCTCCGTTATCGTGCAATGCAAACGCGACGGTCTGGAACCTATATCGCAAAACTGCTCGTTCAAATGCAACACGATAGCAAGAATTATAAGAAACTCGAGTCAGTTGTGTCGGACGCGCTTCGCTATCTTGGCTTTGCGGTAGAGGATCTCGCTCAGTCCGGCGAACCAGAAGGTATTGCAAGGGCATATCCAACTCCAACCGTTAGCAACCCGTCGGACGAAAATCCAACGCCGCCGCTTTATAGTTTTTCCTTTGACGCGAAGTCCTCAAAACACGAGACGTCTTCGACCGGAAACATCAAATTGGACGGAATAGTCGAGCATCGAAATCGCTATCACGCAAATTACGCGCTGGTCGTCGCCCCGGGTTTCGAAGAAGGCGCACTCGCGACCCGGTGTGAGCAGCAAAACGTGACGCCCATGAAGGCATCAGATTTGGGCAAACTCCTTGAACTGACCGTGGAATATGGAGCTATTCCGCTTACGAAGCTGCGGGAACTCTTTGGGCATCATGACGCGGAGGGTGTATCGAAATGGATAGCCACCCTTAAAGAATGGATTCAAACTCAGCGTAAGCTAACGATCGATATTTTTCTGAAGGCACTAGATCGACTTAAGGGTAAAATTCCTGACGCACTACCGGCGGGCACGCTTGCGCTCGTCTGCCGCGATCAATTGAAAGCGCGGACTGTCAAGGACGACGACATTTTAGCGGTGGCTAGGGGTCTAGCGATATTAATTCCCGACATAATCGGCGTCACCGGTGACAAGATCATTGTAAATGCGAGTGCAGAACGTGTTGCGGCCGCAGTGCAAAGTCAGTTAGAACGACTCCATTCCGACGAGACCCCCGACGCCGAAGGCCAGCAAGGACCTGAAGAATGATTCGCCCCCTCCATCCTTTTCCTGCGCGTATGGCACCCGAAATTGCGATTGAAAAGCTTCGTGAAGCCGGGCAGGCCAAAGTTGTACTTGACCCGATGGTAGGATCAGGAACCGTCCTACGTCATGCGGCGGAACTCGGCCATCGCGGGATAGGTTTCGATCTGGATCCGCTCGCCGTCCTCATGACGAAGGTGGCCACTACACCCGTTCGCGAGCACGTCGTACGTCGACTAATGAACCAAGTAGTGGGCGAATTCCGCTCAACGCGCGGGAAACGGATTGAGCTACCATGGATCGACGACGACAGTGAAACGAGCCAATTTGTGCGTTACTGGTTCGGACTACGCCAACGTCGATACCTGCGAAGTTTCGCAGGCAGCTTGCAACGATTGTCAGCATCACGCATCTCCACTAGTACGAGAGCAGCAGTCGATGTATTAAGGATCGCGCTAAGCCGCATCATTATTACAAAGGATCGGGGGGCCTCGCTCGCTCGTGATATTTCTCACAGCAGGCCACACAAGGTGGAAGAATCCTCCGATTACGAGGTACTACCAGCATTTGAGCGATCAGTGTGCCACGTGATGAAAATCATTTCGAATATTCCTCCTGCGTTGAAGGTTGACGTTTCGCGTGGCGACGCTCGATCATTAAAGACCGTGGAGAACAATACCATTGACATTGTTCTCACCTCACCGCCATACCTGAACGCGATTGACTATTTGCGGGGACACAAGCTTTCTCTCGTGTGGTTGGGTTACCGGTTGTCAGAATTGCGCGCGATTAGATCTAACTCGATCGGCGCGGAACGCGCGCCCGACATTGGCGCCGCGGCGGCCGTGTTTGAAGACATTCAGCATGCCATGTGCGACTTGAAGTCAATTTCATCCCGACATCGAGCTATGATCGCTCGATATTCGGAGGATATCTATCGGATGATGTCCGAGACCGCTCGCGTTTTAAAGCGGTCAGGCCGCGCCATTTTGGTGGTAGGCAATTCTTGTCTCAAAGGTGTTTTTGTCCGCAATTCCAGCGGAATTGTCCGCGCGGCATCAATGGTTGGTCTAAAGTTGCAAGATGAGAATGAGCGGAAACTGCCGGATAATCGACGCTATCTTCCCATGCCATTGTCGAGTGATGATCCCCTCGGAGCGAGAATGCGGACGGAGACGATTCTTTCATTTGGCCGTCCCTGATCTAACTTTATCGCGATGTCCGGACGCCCAATTCATAAACAGAATCCACTAGACGATTTCCTTCAACTCAAGGTGCTCCCTGCTCACTTGCTACGAGTGTAGGGATGAACGTAAGTGCCGTCCTTACGGAAATAGCCATTAACGTAAACACGACCAGTTGAGCTTGGCCGTGCTTTGGTCAGATCCGAAGGGCTCCACGTGGGTGCGACCACCACGGGAGCCGGCGGACTTACCCTGGGCGTGGGAGATATGCTCGGAGCGGGCTTCGGTGTCGGACTTGGCGCTGCTGGAGCACTCGCTACTGTAATGTCCTTTAGCTCTTGCTCCGTTGCGCGGGCTTTATCCAACAGCTTTTCGTCGTACACCGAGATCCACCAGCCACCATATGCGTCTTCGTCTGTTTCAGGCGTGATTTCGAAGGTAAGCCCCTTTCGAGTTGCCAAATCTTTCTCTTGTCGAGTGCTCGAACAATCTGGCCGTCCGGTACCTCAGTGAGGAGCGCTGCCATTAACTCAATACAATTATCCTTTGCTTTTGCGTCCTTCAACAAGCCGCGATAGACCCCGATCTCGACCGCCGCTGGCGCATCGGGATCGCCGTAGATATTGATCTCGTAATCATCGGCACAACGGTACGACTGATACGGCACATGCTTCATGACTCCCTTGTCAACGACCGTGGCGGGAATCGGTTGAAGGTTTTTGGCCCACGTCCGTGCAACGGTCTTGGCGACAACTGTCTCCCATCCGGGCATCCGTGCAGTTGCTGGCCGAGTAGCGGGAGCGGCACTAATGACGGGGAGTTTGGAGATTCTGGCGATGGCATTACGAGGCACGATCATCGTGCCGTATCCCTTGCGGATGACAATCGAGTCCGAGTTCTCCTGGATGACAATGCACTCAATTTCGTTGCCGCTGTTCATCACGACGGTGTCGGCATGAACCTTCGTCGTTAAGAGGCTTACAGATACGATGAACCCTAGACAGGTTTCATATCGCCATGCAGTTGGTTGAGCGATCATTGCTTCTCCATAGGTATCAATAGACGAACCCAATATTCCAGATTGTTGCGGCGTGTGCAGGAGATAGCAAGCAGAATGTTCTTGGCCCATTCACTTCTTCAATCTCCCTCTGCCGCACCAGCTTGCTTTTCCATGGTCGTAACACTTCCGCCACCGCTTGATCCTTTCCTGAACATCAAAACAGAACTCCGTCGGCCGTGTCTGTCTCCAACAAGCGGAAGCCGTGGCTAATGGATCGACCATCGACGACAATTCCAGCATGACCCCAGAACAATACGAAGCAGCCGTTACGGAGGCGGATCAGGCGCTCGCAGCAAACGGCCGGCCGATGCTCAGGGACTGGCCAAAAGCGAATCGCAGCAAATATCCTACCGGGTACGGACGCACGTTGGGAGAACTCACAAAGCCAGAGATTGATTTGCTGATCAGCTATCACCGGCGAGCTGCGGCAGAATCAGCCCGGAGGGCAATAGAGGCGGCGATGCAGGCTGAACGCGCCGAGTGCGACCGCATCCTGTACCAAAGCCAAGCCGATTATCACCTGGACCAGGCAGACTCCTATGCCTACCCGGACGACGAAAAGGACGAGGTGCGCGAGGCTGAAGCTTGACCGTAGCACCGATAATTATGCCCTTCTTTACCAGTATTTTGGCACATCGGCACTGCACGACTGTTGCATTGAGGCCCGCGACCCACGCCATCATTATCTCGGAGTTGTATGGCCATTCGCGTGCGATTTCTCAATTCGTCGCATGGTCCGCTCGGTCAGATTCTTCGGGGGATCGGCATCCATCGCAAAAGCAAGCAAATCAAAAATGCCAAGCATGGCATCGGTTGCGGGCATTGCAGTTGCTTCAGGTTGACATGACACCACGGATTTTGGCAGTGCCGACGGGGGTATCTTGACGAGACTTGCCAGGAGGCCGGCGCTTGCGTCTGCAATCTGCTCCGCTGCGGTCGGCACTTCTTCGACTTGTCCGTTTTCACTCTGCATATTGATTTCATCATCGAACGCCACGATTTGCGCTCCTGCCAGACAGAGGTGAGTACCTACTCGAACGGCGCCGAGTGGCTGCACTAGGTTCGTTACTTCCCATCCACCGTTTGATCTTGCCCTCAACGTCCCGACGCAGCATAGCATACCGCTCTCGCGACTTTTTCAAAATGGAATTCCGGCGGCCGTATGCTTTTTCAAACGGCGATAATGTAGTGCCAATAAAGGGCTCGCGGTACTTGCCGACCTCCAACAACTTCACGACGACTTCATGATTCCCAAGCTCCACAAAGTTCTGGGGCTGAAATCCACCGCCGAATTCCCGAGCCAGCGATCGACCATCACTCTCTCCAACCCGGAATGAGACCAGAGTCCCGACGTTTCCAAAGACCGCATGCCGTACCCTCTCCGATAATTGGGCGGTGTACTGATGCGAAAGCGTGAGCGAGAGCCGATATTTGCGCGCTTCTGAGAGCATATGCGCGAAGCTCTCGGTCGTGAAGTTCTGAAATTCGTCGATGTAGAGATGGAAGTCTTCGCGCTCGTCTTCGGGCACAATGGCCCGCCCCATTGCTGCCAATTGAAATTGCGTAGCCAGGAGCGAGCCAAGAAGATTGGACTTGTCTTCGCCCAATCTTCCTTTGGAGAGGTTGGCGATGAAGATGCGCTTGGTGTCCATGAAGAAATCTATGTCCAGGCGCGGACTGACCTGGCCCAAGATGTTGCGAGCCAACGGAGACATGAGCAATTGACCCACCTTGTTCTGGATCGGTGCAATGGCTTCACGCAAGAACCGCTTGTCGTACTTTTCAAATTCATTGAGCCAAAACGACAGAACCGCCGGATCTTTGACTTGCCGCAGCACCCAGCGACGATACCGAACATCGGTCAGTATCCGCTGAACACCGAGAAGCGTGGCGCCGCCGACTTCGAGCAATGCCGCCGCCGAGGCGTAGAGGATGTACTCCAATCGCGGTCCCCAGAACTCCCGCCAGATATTTTTGAAAGCGTCCACCAATCCCGATGCAACGAGGTGATGGCTGTCCGGATGCACTGACCGCAAGATGTTGAGACCAACCGGAAACTCCCGGTCCGCCGGATCGAAATACGCCACGTGGCTCGTCCGCCAGGGTGGAATCAGATCCAACAACTCGCTCGCTAAATCGCCATGCGGATCAAGGACGCCGACGCCACGTCCTGCTTCCAAATCCTGCACGATCAAATTGCGCAAAAGCGTGGTCTTGCCCGACCCCGTTTTTCCAATGATGTACATGTGGTGCCGGCGATCGACTGATGAAATGCCAAAGAGCTTCTCTTCGCCCCACCCTCGGCGCCGGCCGATATATGAAATGTCGTCAACGATCTCGCTCTCCATGTTCCCGCCCGAGCATCCACTCCAGTGTTGGTCACTTGGTGCACCAAGACCGACAAACACGCAGCCGCACCGCTTGCAGTATGCGGCCTGTCTTTCCATCGACATACCCAGTGCAGGAGCCGACAGGGCAATGGAAGCTAGGGTGGGAAGCCGAGCCATCAACAAATTTCTCGGCCCCAGGTACTCCATTATATCCAACCAACCTAATCATCCACGCCCCCGACCCCTGTGGATGATTAACGGGGCAACAAAACGGGTGCCGTGTCCATCAAGGCATACTGCTAACGTGAATACATTTTTTTCACCCCCGCCCCGTGCAAGTGGTCGAGGCCGCGGCGGCCGAGACGAGCTGCCTTGCCGAGCTTTGCGAGTGCCGGAGCGATAGCGGAGCCCGTGAGGGAAGGCAGCGAAGTCGCGGGAGGCAGGGAGAGGCAAAAACCCTAGAATCCACAATATTTGCGACGTTTGGTACGGGTACCCCCAGGAAGGGGGGCGGGATACCCTAAGCAACCTCATTGTGATCCCAGGAAACCACGTTGTCCTTGAAAAAACTCCGGATCGACTCTAAAAGAACCATGTTCGAACTTTGCCCCGCGGTCTCCGCTTCGTTGAGAACATGGTGGATTTCACCAACGCCACGCGCGTCCGATGCGGACGCGCGTGGTTCTCGTTGGGCAAAAACTCCTTGTTCTGCAAAAACTCCAACAACAACCAAAGAGAACTGCCAACAACTGAAAAGCTACGGGTTTCTTTCCCATAAAGAGCAATATATGCTGCCATATCCTTGAACGAGTCGGCGGTACACATCGGGTTTGTCATCGCGCAGCGCCAAGAGCATCGCGAGCTTCCGGGTACCAAACAGCATGAGCGTTTTCATCTCCTCGTCGGTGATACGGCTCAGTGAATTGTCCATGAGCCATTCCGAATATTTTCCTGCGTGAAGGTCTTCAATCGGTCCATTTCTCACTGCTAGCGCAATCAGAGCATTGGCTTCGTCGCGATGGGTAAAGCCTCCAGGGAATGCGGCTGCCAACTCTCTATCGATTTCGCCAAGTTCGTCAACACTTAATGCGGCTGCTCGTTCTTCTTGTTCTCGCTGAAAGCGCTCGTTGTCGCCTGGACCAATGGGGGGCAAAGCTGAAAGTCGTTGTGTGGACATATAAGGCATCGACGATGCGAATGACTCCACTCTATCACACGGCTGTCGCCTCGACCAATGTGCTTAAATGCCTTCTCTCCGCGCTGCCGCGCGGGCTGTGGATATTTTCTCTTCGCGCCTCGCTCCAATCGCGCTAGACTAAATGCGCCATGAACAACGAAAACAAATTTTTCATATACGCCCGCAAGTCGACCGACGATCTCTCCCGCCAAATGCGAAGCATCGACGATCAAATTGCCGAGCTTCGCGAGCTTGCCAAGCGCGAAGGTCTCACCATCGTCGAAACCTTCACCGAGAAGCAGACGGCCAAGAGGCCCGGCCGGCCCATCTTCAACGCCATGCTCGACCGGCTGGAGCGAGGCGAAGCGCAAGGTATTCTCGCTTGGCACCCGGATCGACTCTCTCGCAACAGCGTTGATGCCGGCCGGATTATTTGGCTGGTCGACAGCAGCGTCATTAAGGACCTTCGCTTTCCCACGTTCAAATTCGATCCCTCATCGTCGGGCAAGTTCATGCTCGGCATCATGCTCGGGTACTCCAAGTACTACAGCGATAATCTTTCGGAGAATATTCGCCGCGGCCAGCGGCAGAAGTTGAAGCATGGAATCTGGCCACAGTTTGCGCCGCTCGGCTACCTCAACGACAAGGCCACTAGGACCATCATCCTTGATCCCCATCGCGCACCGCTTGTCCGCAAAGCTTTCGAGCTCTATGCCACCAGCGAGTACACCACCGAACGGCTCATGCAAACGGTCAACACGCTCGGCCTCACCAATCGATATGGCGATCCGCTCTCCCGCAATCAATATCATCGCTTGCTCCGCAATCCGCTCTACTACGGCCTCATACGCTACAAGGGAGAATACTACGAAGGCAAGCATGAGCCCTTGATCACCAAAGCCGTCTTCGATGCGGCCCAAGCAGCGATGAAGCAAAAGAGCAAGGCCAAGACTCCCAAACTCAAACCATTTCTCTATCGCGGCATCTTCCGTTGCGGCGAATGCGGCTGCTTCATCACCACCGAATTGCAGAAAGGCCATCACTACCTGCGATGCACCAAGCGGGTGAAACGAGATTGCTCCAACCCATATGTCCGGGAGGAGCGGATCGCCGAGCAAGTGACCGAGCATGTTCGAAGCATGAGCCTCAACCCCGAAGTGGCAGATTGGATGATCGCCGAAATTGAAGCCGAGCAGCGCCAAGGTGACAACATACGCCAGGAACTCTCCCGTAATCTTGCCGTTCAATGTCGAGAGATTGATGTCAAGGTCGAACGCCTCACCACAGCATTCCTCGAACAAGCCCTCACCGTGGACGAATTCAAGCGCTCCAAGAATCAACTACTCGAGTCCAAGCAGGTTCTCAAGGACCAAATGACCAAATTGGAGAATAGCCGCCGGGGTTGGTTCGAACCGGCCATCAAATTCATTTCAGCCGCAAAATATGGGCATTTTCTGACGAAAAATGGAAATGACGCCTCACGGCGCGATTTTCTCAAGAAAATCGGTTCGAACCTCACGATTCGAAATCGGACCCTCACAATTATTCCACGGAAACCGTGGCAACTCGTTGCAGAACAAGGAGTTTTTGCCCAACGAGAACCACGCGCGTCCGCATCGGACGCGCGTGGCGTTGGTGAAATCCACCATGTTCTCAACGAAGCGGAGAGGGGGGGATTCGAACCCCCGCGACCCTTTCGGGCCGACCGGTTTTCGAAACCGGCGCATTCAGCCGCTCTGCCACCTCTCCGGGAGGCGAATGGTTATGTATCCGACGCGCTGAAATGCGTCAAATTTGATTGGAGAGTGGGAGGGCGGTGAGTAGATATCAGTGAGCAGTTGGGAGTAATTGGCAGGTGGTTCCGGGTTCACGCCAGCGGAGCGCTACTCCCACTATACTTTCCCACTCATGACCATCGACCAGGCATTCCAGCTCGCACGCGATCGCATGGCGGCCGGGAGGCTCGCCGATGCCGAACAGCTCTGCCGGCAAATTCTCGCCGCCGATCCCCGCCACGCGGATGCGCTGAATCTGCTCGGTCTGATCGCATACCAGTGCCGCCAGCTCGAACCGGCCGAGCAATTGCTCCGTCAAGCGGCCGCACTTCGGCAGGGGGATGCCGGATTTCTCGGCAATCTCGGCGTTGTCCTGCGAGCGCGCGGAAAGTGCGAAGAGGCAGTATCAGTCCTCTCCGCCGCCGTCAATCTGCAGCCGCAGTCCGCCGGTCTTCACGTAAATCTCGGCGCAGCGTTCGCTAGTCTCGGTGATCTCCCCCACGCTGCCGATGCCTACCGCCGCGCCCTCGCCATCGACCCCAATCTTGCCATGGCCCACGCCAACCTCGCCAATACCCTCCGTGATCTCGGCCAATTAGACGAAGCAATTGTCTGCTACGAGCGCGCCCTCGCGCTCCAGCCCAACTACGCAAATGCCCTCAACAATCTCGGCCTCACCCGCCGCCGCCAGGGCGATCTCGATGCTGCACTCGATTGCTATCACCGCGCCCTGGCCGCCGACCCCGGCCATATTGACGCCGCCAACAATCTCGGCAACGCCCTCAAAGACGCCGGGCAAGTCGAGCAGGCCATCGACTGTTTCCGCCATGCGCTCGCCCGGTCGCCCGATCTCGCCGCCCGCCTCCCGGTCCACCACAATCTCCTCTACACCCTCACTTTCAGCGATCGTGCGACGCCGCTGCAGATCGCCGCCGAGCAGCAGGAATGGGCCGCTATCTATGCTCACCCGCTCATGGCCACCGCAACTCCCCATCGCATCAACCGCGACTCACAAGACCCCAACCGCCCCCTCCGCGTCGGCTACATCTCGCCGGATTTCCGTCTCCATCCCGTCGGCCGGTTCCTCCTCCAGCTCTTCCGGCATCACGATCGTGCCCAGCAGGAAATCGTCTGCTACGACGACACCGCCGCTCCCGATCACATCACAGCGCAGCTGAAAGCCTCGGCCGATGCCTGGCATTCCACTACGCGGCTCACCGATCAGCAGCTCGCCGATAGAATTCGCGACGATCGCATCGACATCCTCATCGACCTCTCGCTGCACATGGCCGGCAATCGCCTGCTGGTCTTCGCCCGAAAACCCGCCCCGCTGCAAATCAGTTACCTCGGCTACTGCGGCCACCCCGGCCTGCACACCATCGACACCTGGCTCGCCGATCCTTATCTCGAGGAAGCGGCCGGCATGGATGGCAATCCGCCGCCGGTGGCATTGACGCACACGTATTGGTGCTACTCCGCGCCGGGTCCCATTGACGTTCCTCCCGAGACGTCCGAACCGTCTCCTCTCCCCGCCGCCTCCGCCGGCCACATCACCTTCGGCTGCCTCAACAATTTCTGCAAAGTCTCTCCTCAAGCCATCGCCACTTGGGCGAAAATCCTGCATTCAGTCCCCAATTCGCGCGTCCTCCTTCACGCCCTGCGCGGCTCTCACCGCCAGCGCACGCAGGAATATTTCCAAAGCCTGGGCATCGCCCCAGATCGCATCGCCTTCCTCGGCCAGGTCAGCTTTCAGGAATATCTCGCCGCCTACCGCCACATCGACATCGCGCTCGACCCCTTCCCCTACAACGGCGGCACCACCACCTGCGATGCCCTCTGGATGGGAATCCCCGTCATCAGCATCGCCGGCCAATCGCCCATGGGAAACGCCAGCCGCAGCATCCTCGCCAATCTCGGCCGCCCGGAATGGTGTGCGCCGCGCGGCGACTTGGAGGGCTACATTCAGCGCGCCATCTCACTCGCAATGCAGTTGAATTCGTTGTCAAAGATTCGGACTTCACTCCGCGCGGCCATGGAGCAAAGCCCCCTAATGGATGGCCCCGCCTTCGCCCGCGACATGGAAGGCACGCTAAGGAGAATCTGGCTCAACCCGCGCTAACCGCACGAATTTCCAATCTCAAATTTCAAATTTCAAATATTTCAAATTTCAAATTCCACACCCTACACACCCTCGGCCGCCTTCTCATCCGCCACGATCTTAAACACCTCATGCAGCCGCGCAATCTCCAGAATCCCCCGCACTCGCGGCTGCAGATTGGTCAAAACAATCTTCCCGCCCTTTCCCACCTTGCGCAGTAGCTCCACCAGCACCGCAATCGCGCTGCTGTCCATGTACGCCACGCGGTTCAGGTTCAGCACCAGCTTCTTCGGCGCGGGCGCCACAACCAAACCGATCAGCGCCTCGCGTAGCTTCGGGCTGTTGTTGAGATCGACCTCGCCGGAAAGGCTTGCGACCACGGTATCGCCTTCGCGGCGGGAAGTTTCAATGATAGATCCAGTTTCGGCCATGCTAAGACGTCTCCAATCCCAAACGTCGCTTTCAACGCCCTTTATATCCTCTTATATCCTAGGCGCGTCTTTTCACCCAACACTTCTGGTATCGGAACATTGGCAGCGGGGGTGGCTTAATCGCCGGCTCATTTTCAAAATCATGCCGTCGGGCTGCGGGAGATACTCCACGCTATCCATAAATTGTCGCAGGCAGATCAGCCCCAGCCCGCCCGGCCGCAGTGGGTCGTGCGGCCGCATCATCATCGCGGCGGGGTTCACGCCATTCCCCCAGTCCCGTAACTGAATATGCAGCTCATCTCCCGAAAACCGAGCCTCCAGGTCGATCGGCTGCGTCTTGTCTTCCTGGTAGGCGTGCCGGATAATATTGGCCAAAGCCTCGTTCACCACCAGCCCCAGCTCTCCCCAGCTCCCCTCATCAAATCCGCACTGGCATCCAAGTGTCTCCACCGCCTTGCGGGCCGTGGCAATGTTCGCTGGATCCGAGGTGAATTCCAGATGGATCGCTCGGTTTGCGCCACCGTCTCCGTTCCCACAGATGCTTGCTGTGCTGGACATACGTGCCTCCACTATTCCGCTCCGTTCCGTCCGGCCATTTTCGCCATGTCCCGACACCGCCTTCTCGGCATTCACCGAGCGCGCCCAGCATGAATTCCTGTTTAATTCCCGTTCAATTCCTGTTGACTATTTTCTCTCCCGCTTCCTTTCCCTCACCCGATTGCTGCTTTTTCAGCCAATCTTCCCATCGCGCCGTCGCTACCTTCCGCTCCTCCTCACGCTCATAATAGTGATATCCCAAATCATCCCCCGTCCAGCGCTTCAGCGCTGAGATCGCATAAAACCGCACCGCCGAATCATCGTCCGATAACTTTTTGATCAAATCCCCCAGCACGCGCGTGTCTCCCTTCTCCAAGGCACGTTTCATCGCCCGCACCTGGTTGATGGGGTTGTCATCCACCAGCCCCTTGTCAGGCGGCGATGCACAGGACATGATCCCCAGCGCCATCGCGGCCCCAGCGCCGCCAATCACCCATCTCCGCAGGGCTTTGGAAATTGACGGGAAAG
>JADMIO010941429.1_pt1 | contig 23659 bp, 24 predicted proteins | sample 8958161 | NCBI WGS metagenome assembly JADMIO01 (sample SAMN16585339, study PRJNA669376) | soil metagenome | isolation source: Crop rotation soil | place: USA: Cullars Rotation, Alabama | collected 2011
GCGACAACTTGTCCACGTGGAATTCTAAGCTTAGGATCCCAATGTGCTGGAAAGCCAGCGTGCCGCAGGTGATCTTCGGCTATGGCCTGTTGACCGCAGGCTTGCTCGGCTTCGCGCTCGCGCCGATCGGCACCTTGATCGCGCTCAACGTGCTGATGAGCCTGTTCTACCTCGGCAACTTCCTGTTCAAGGGAATTCTCGTCTCCGTCGGCGGCGGCCGCTCGGTGGAGGCGGATGAGGCGGTGGCCCTCGCCGCGCGCGAACTCACCGACGAGCAATTGCCGATCTACACCGTGCTGGTGCCGATGTACCGCGAGGCGCGGATGCTGCCGATGCTGGCGCAGGCGCTTCGCGATCTCGACTACCCGCTCGGCAAGCTCGACATCAAGCTCGTGCTCGAAGCCGACGACCACGAGACGATCGAGGTGGCGCGCACGCTCGGCCTCGAAGGCGTGTTCGAGGTCATCCGCGTGCCGCCGTCGCTGCCGAAGACCAAGCCGAAGGCCTGCAACTACGCGCTCGGCTTCGCCCGCGGCGAATATCTCGTGATCTACGACGCCGAGGACCGCCCCGAGCCCAATCAGCTCCGCAAGGTGGTCGCCACGTTCGCGCGAGCGACCGCAAACACCGCCTGCCTGCAATGCAGGCTCAACTACTACAACGCCGGCGACAATTGGCTGACGCGGATGTTCACGCTCGACTATTCGCTGTGGTTCGACCAGGTGCTGCCCGGCCTCGAACGCCTCGGCATCCCGATCCCGCTCGGCGGCACCTCGAACCATTTCAAGGTCGAGGTGCTACGCGAGCTGCGCGCCTGGGACCCCTTCAATGTCACCGAGGACGCCGACCTCGGCATCCGCCTCGCGCAAAAGGGCTACCGCGTCGGCATCGTCGACTCGACCACGTTCGAGGAGGCAAGCCACGAGGCCGCGACCTGGATCAGGCAGCGCTCGCGCTGGATCAAGGGCTATCTGCAGACGCTCTTGGTGCACACGCGGCGTCCGCTGCACCTCATTCGCAGCACCGGCGTGCTCGGCTTCCTCGGCTTCGTCTTTTTCATCGGCGGCACCGCGCTGTCGGGCCTGCTCAATCCGATCTTCTGGGCGCTCTATGTCGTCTGGCTCGTTGCATTGTGGACCGGCTTCGATCCGATGTTCCCGCAGATCCTTCTGTTCCTGAGCCTACTCAACCTGCTCGCTGGCAACGGCGCCTTCATCTTCCTCTCCATGCTGGCGCCGATCCACCGCGGCTGGCTCAACCTCATTCCCTACAGTCTCACTGTGATCGGCTACTGGGTGCTGATGTCGATCGCGGCCTATCGCGCGCTGTGGCAGCTCATCCGCAATCCGTTCTACTGGGAGAAGACGCAGCATGGCGGCTCCCGCCACATTCTGAGCGAGCTTCGGCTGGCGCGGAGGCGGCCATGAACCAGGTCGCGATCCGCGCGCTGGCCGTCTCCCCCATCGGCTTGCTGGCGTTCGCGGCATCGCTGGCGCTGACCGCCGTGGCCGTGCGCCAGGGCCTGGTCGCCGAGGACGCCGTAACCTTGTGGGCCGGAGCGATCGGCGCCGGCGGCGGCGAGGTGCCGATCGGCCGGATCATCGCGTCCTATCCAACCTTGCCGTTCCTGGGCACGACGGCGCTCGAATTCATCACGCCATCCGGTACGCCGACGCCGGCGCTGCTTGCCGCCGGTATCCTCGGGGTTTTGTCCTGCGCGTGGCTTCGCGCATTCCGCGCGGCCGGTCTTTCGGCCGCGACGGCGGCTGGCGCGACCCTGCTCATCGCCCTACATCCGGCCATGCTGGCGGCCTGCCTCGCCGGCGCCGCCGAAATGTGCCTCGTGGCGTTTCTTTATCTCCTCGGCCATGCGCTGTTCGACCTGCGCGCGCGCACCGCCGCGCGGGAAGTGATGGCGGTGGGGCTGTCGCTCCTCGGCCTCGCCTTCTCCCACCCGATCGGCGCCGCCATCGATGTCGCCATGGTGCCGCTGCTGCTGTTCGCGGTGCGGCCGACGCTGATCGCCAACGCGGCGCTCAACGTGATCCTCGCCTTGATGTTTCCCACCGTCTTCGCTGTCGGCGCCTTCGCCTATGTATCCTGGGTGTTTCCCGGCAGCGGCTGGAGCTTTCTCGCCGCGCCAACCGAAAGCCTCGCCGGCTGGGCGGCGGTGTTTCCGGCGTTGACCGGCTCGCTGACGCTCAATGCTTCGGTCGCCGTCGCCGCGGCGCTGGCGCTCGGCGCGCCGCTCGCGCCCGTGACGATCCACATGGTGCGCGAGCGGCGGCCTTTGTTCGTCCCGCCCTTGGTTCTGGCCGGCGCCGTGGTCGGCGCCGCCGCCATCACGGTTGCGACCGGATTTTTCGGCAATCCTGCGCCGCTCGTCGCGGCCGCGCCGATCCTGGCGGCAGTGATCGTGGCCCGCGTTCCCCTGGTGCGCGAGCATCGCCGCAGCGCCATCGCCCTGCTGATGGCCGGATGGCTCGGCGGCATCCTTGCCGTCGCCGTGGTCGATCCGCGCGCCGCCACGCAGCTTCGTTCCGCGATCGACGGCGGTATCACCGAACCGGCGCGTCTCGACTCCCTCGTCCTCGGCGGCATGACGCTGACCCGCGACGGCGTGCTGATCGACACCGACAACGCGCCCGCGGTCGTGCTGGGCCGCGGCCGGGCCCATGGCCTCATCGGGACGCAGGATCCCGATTTCGCGCTGGCGCTGCTGTTCGACCGGCTCGATGCGCCATTCGTCGCGGTGCCCGACCCGCACAGCACCACCGGCATCCGCGACCGGCTCAACAGGGCTTTCCCGCGGCTCTACCGCGAGGGCGCTGCGGGCTATCGGCTCGCCTACCAGAACAAGACCTGGCGGCTCTACGAGCGCCAGCCATCAGCAGGGAAATGACAATGCGAATTCTCATCGTGGATGATTCCGAGGACTGGCGCGACCTCACCGAAGCGGCGCTGATGGCGGCGGGCTACGAGCAAGTCACTACTGCGGAATCCGCAACCGAGGCGTTCAACGTGCTCGGCGTCGGCGCGCGGCCCGGCAATGCTCCCGCGGCAGTCGATCTGATCGTCCTCGATCTGGTGATGCCCGAGATCGACGGCATCGAGGCCTGCGCGCGCATCCGCGGCGACGCGCGCTACATCGACGTGCCGGTGATCATGGTCACGGCGGCGAGCGACATGGACTCGCTCTCCAGCGCCTTCGTCGCCGGCGCCACCGACTACATCACCAAGCCGTTCAATCGCGTCGAACTGCTCGCCCGCGTGCGCTCGGCGCTTAAGATCAAGGCGGAACTCGACCGGCGCAAATCGCGCGAGGGCGAGCTCACCGCCCTGATGCGCGGCGCATGGGGCGACCGCGACTCTGGTCGCTGGATCGATCAGACCACCAATCTTTTCGTCGGCACGGCCGCGGAGGCCTATCTTGCCGCCGAGGCGCAGCAGCCGGGCGAGCGGCCGGTGTCGGTATTTGCGCTTGGCGTCGACCGGCTCGACGCGCTCACCGCGGCGCGCGGCCGGCCGGCGCGCGACGGCGTCCTGGCGCAGGTCGCCAATGCGCTCGCCTCGATCGGCGCGCCGATCGCCGTCATCGCCACGAGCTATCCGGACGGCGTGTTCGTGCTGGTCGCGCCGCAGCTGAAATCGGCGGCGGCGCGCGCGCTCGGCCAGGCGCTGCGCACCACCGTCATGTCGCTCGGGCTGGCCAATTCCGAGGCGGTTGCCGCCGACGGCGTCACCGTCAGTCTCGGCATCGTCACCGCGCGGCGCGGCAGGACGGAGCTCGTCGCCGACGCGCGGCGGCTCTTGAAGGAAGCGACATCGGCCGGTGGCAATCGCGTCAACGCCTTGGACCAGTCATCGAATTGAGTTAGGGGGCTTTGGTGTCGGGTAAGACGTTGAGAGCTTGGCTGCTGCTATCGGTTGCGTTCATTCCACAGGCGGCGAGCGCCGGCGCATGGCTGATGCCGGAGGGCCACGGCCAGATCGTCGTCACCGGAACCGCAAGCTCCGCCGCCAAGGCCTTCGATTCCGGCGGCGGCACGCAATCCGCGCCGCGCTACGACAAGACCGAGCTGCAGGCGCTGATGGAGTACGGCGTCACCGATTGGCTCACCGCCATCGCGATCCCGAGCCTGCAGCATGTCGGCATCGCGCAGCCGACCGATGCGCAGCGCACCGGCTTCGGCAACAGCGAGTTCGGTGCGCGCGCCCGGGTGCTGCAGGAAAGCAATTGGGTGCTGTCGGCGCAGGGCACCGTCCGCGTGCCGGGCACCTTAGACACCAACAACCCGGCGGCGATCGGCTACACCGGCACCGACTTCGACCTGCGCGGCCTCTACGGGGCGAGCTTCACGGTGGGCGGCCTGCCCACATTCGTCGATGTGCAGGTCGCGGAGCGTTTCCGCACCGGCGGTCCACCGAGCGAGGCGCGGATCGATCTCACCCTCGGCGTCCGCGCCGCCGAACAGTGGCTCATCCTGATGCAGCAGTTCAACGTGATCTCGGAGGGCTCGGGCACAGCTCCGTTCGCGTCGAACAACTATCACAAGCTGCAGATGAGCGTCGTCTATGACGTCACGCCGCACTGGTCGGTGCAGGGCGGCGCCTTCACCACCTTCGCCGGGCGCAACGCGCTGCAGGAAAACGGACTGCTCGGCGGCGTGTGGTACCGCTTCTAACAACCCGTCATTCCGGGGCGCGCTGAAATCGCGAACCCGGAATCCATAAACCGCAGACTTACGCCTGCTCGATCTTCGCAATCAGCGCGCCAACCGCCTTCTCGATATCGGACAGCGTATTTTGGCCGCCTTCGAGCCTGGCGTTGACGGACGCCTCGAGATCGGCGGCCATGCGGCTCATCTGCATGAATCCGAAAATGGCGCCCCCGCCGGCGATGCTGTGCGCAATGCTGCTGATACGCCCGAGCGCGGCCGTGGCCGCCGCAGGCTCCGCCAGCGCCGCGCGCGGCTCGGCCAGCGCTTTGGCGTTCTCCCTGGTGCGCTCCAGAAAGCTCGCGCGCCGCGCCGCAATTCCCGCCGACAAGCCGCCGATATAGTTGCGGACCGCAGCCGCAAGTGTCATCGGATCGAAGGGTTTGGCGATCACGCCTTCGGCCCCAAGCGAGACGAAGTGCTCGAGCTCGCGCGGCTGCGCCCGTGCCGTCATGAACACCACCGGGATGTCCGCGGTCGCCGGGCTTCGCCGCAAATGCGTCAACGTGGTGGGTCCGTCCATCGTCGGCATCATGACATCGAGCAGGATCAGGTCGGGCAGCCACGTTCCTGCCGCGGCGATCGCGTCGCCGCCCGACCCGCACGAGCGCACCTTGAGATCGGGATCGAGGCTGAGCGACAGCTCGACCACCTCGCGGATATCCGGCTCGTCATCGACATGCAGCACGCGGACAGCGGTCATGCGACCTCCTTCACTGAATTCGGTTGTGCAATTTGTCCCGCCACAAGGCGGCGCAGCGTCGTCACCAGGCTGTCGATCGAGGCGCGCGATTTGGACAGCACCGCCAGCACGCGGGCCGCGACCTCGGGCGAATCCTGTGCGGAGAACACCACCACCGGAATCGGCCGCCCGTCGGAGCCGCACAAATCCGGCAACAGATCGAGGCCGAAGCCTTCGGCCAGGCCGACATCGAGCACGGCCAGATCGAAATGATGGGTGTCGAGCACATGGCGCGCTTCGTCGATCGATTCCACCGAGACCACCTCGGCGGTCGCGCCGAGCGCCTGCGCCACGAGACGCAGCACGTCGCGGTCGTCGTCGAGATGCAGGATGCGGGGCCTGACGTAGCTGTCGCGCACGATCGGCCGGTTGAGCACGTGCACGAGCTGCTCGGTGTCCACCGGCTTCTGCAGCCAGTCGAGCACATTGAGCGTCGAGGAGCGCTGGTCGTCGCGGCCGCGCTTGGGGTCGGCGGAGACGACGACAATCGGCGTGTTGTGGTAGCGCGGCTGCGCCCGCAGATTCTTGATCAGGCTGATGCCGTCGCTGTCGGGCAGTTGCAGGTCGACCAGGATGGCCGCGTAGGAGCGCGTCGCGGCGCCCTTCACCGCCTCCTCGGCGGTGTGGGCAATGTCGGTGGAGAAGCCCGCCGCCCGCAGCCGCCCGGCCAGCACCGCGGCGGCGTCCGGATCGTCCTCGCACAGCAGGATCAGCGCGTTGCCGGCACGGCCCATCCGTTCGGTTTCCAGAAGCTCGATATGATCCCAGCACGGCAGCTCAATATGGAAGATGGTGCCGCCGCCGGGCACCGATTCGAGCCCGACCTCGCCGCCGAGCCGCAGCATGATCTGCTTGACGATGCTCAAACCCAGGCCCGTGCCGCCCTTCTGCCGCGCATCGGTGGCCTCCACCTGAACGAACTTCTCGAACACGCGGGTGCGGTAGTCCGCGGGCACGCCGGGGCCGTGGTCGCGCACGGCCAGATACGCGGTGGTGCCGCGGTTCTCCACCGTGACGACGACCTCGCCGCCGCGCGGCGAGAACTTCACGGCGTTGGACAGGAGATTGATGATGACCTGCATCATCCGGTCGGGATCGACGCGGACGACGGTCTCGGCCGACGCCGGATCGAGCCGCACCGACACGCCGAAGCTCTCTGCAAAACCCTTGTTGGTTTCGATCGCCTGCGCGGCGAGGCCCGTTAGCTCGACCGGCTGCAAGGCGAACACCACGTTGCCGGATTCGATCTTCTCGATGTCCAGGATGTCGTTGATCAGCCGCACCAGGCGCTGGCTGTTGCTGTGGGCGATGGCGAGCAGCCGCTTGGCCGGGTCGGGCAGCACCCCCGCCGCGCCGCCGGCCAGAAGCCCGAGCGAGCCCGAGATCGAGGTCATCGGCGTGCGCAGCTCGTGGCTCACCGTCGCCACGAACTCGTCCTTCATGCGTTCGTGAAGCTTGCGCGTGGTGATGTCGCGCACGAACACGACGAACATCCGGCGCTCGCCGATCGGCATATCGGCGATCTCGAAATTGATCGGGAACGACGACTTGTCGGCGCGGCGCCCGATCAGCTCGCGCACCTCGTCGTCGTCGGCCACCATTCGGCGAAGCTGCGCGCCCGAGCTGACGTCGTTCGGCCCGCCGAGATCGACCAGCCGGCCGATGTCTCGGCGCGCCACCTCGGCGTTGCTGACGCCGAAAATTCGCTCGGCTGCGGGGTTGAGCTGCTCGATGCTGCCGCTCTCGTTCAGCGTGATGATCCCGATCATGGCGGAGTTGAAGATGGCCTGCTGGCGCGACAGCGCCCGCGTAAGCTGCTCCTCGGCGAGCTTCTGCTCGGTCATATCGCGGCCGATGAAGAAGTATTGCTGCTCGGGCTCCGACCACACGCCGGTCCAGGCCAGCGGTACCAGATGGCCGTCGCGGTGGGCATAGCGGGTCTCGAACGTCCGGGAGACGCGGCCTCGGCGGATCGCCCGCATATGCTCGCGGGTGTGCTTCAGATCCTCGACGTAGAGGAATTCGCTGGCGCTGCGGTGGACCATCTGCTGCGGGTCGAATCCCAGGATCGTCTTCGAGCTGGGGCTGACCTGGGCGAAATAACCCTTGCGGTCGGTCACCAGGATCAGGTCGAGCGAGGTGTCGAAGATGCGCTTGCGCAGCGAAGCCTCGTGCCGGCGCTCCCTCTGCTCGAAGCTCAGCAGACCCGCGAGCCGCGCGTACATCTTCGCAGTCTCGAACTGCATCATCAGCAGCACAAAGGCCGCTGCCATGACGCCATAGACCCGGCCCGCGTAGAAGCCGAAATCGAAGCGCTGGCCATTGAGCGCCGCGCTCAGCCCCACATCACAAAGCCACGCGCACAACACCACCATCAGCCAGACGTCGAGCACCGAGTGGGGCCGCCGCCAGGCGAGCATCGCCAGCGCGGCGAAGCTCAGCACCAGCAAGGTCTTGCTGATGTAGGTCATCTCAACGGTGTAGACGCCGTTCTGCACCAGCGGCGGCAGTAGTGCCGAGCCCGCGGTCGAAAGCAGCACCAGCGCCACGGCGGCCATGAGGACCACCGCGGTGCCGGCAAGGATCGCCGGCCAGCTCGAGCCAAGCGGCTGATCCTGATGGTGCCCGTCCGGCTCACGGTTCTTGAGCCAGGTGTAGGCCATCACCACGATCGGGAAGCCGCCGTGCCAGAACATGTAGAGCCATGCCGTGGTCTTCGGGCCGGACCACGGCAGGAGGCCAAACTCGGCGAACAACCCCGGATAGGACAGCGTATGGGGCACCACCATGCAGCCGGTGAAGAGGTAGCCGCAGCCCAGCACCAGCAGCGCCCGCGAGCGCGTGATGTTGAACTGCGCGAGCAGCAGACCCGCGGTCATCAGGTCGGTGATGGCAAGCGCGGTCTGGTAGGTCGGGATGAAAGCCCAGGCGTAGCCGAGTTGCTGCCGGGCGAATGGAATGGCGAAGACAAAGACCGCAAGCGACAGCAAAATCACCGGCAGCGCAACCCGCCAGTCGGCAGCGCTCGCCGGCGCGGTGGAGAGGAGCACCGGCCCCTCTCCGGAACGATCGGCCGTCATTCCCCAGCACTCCACACGCGGTTCGCGCGCCGTATGGCGGCGATCCTCGAATGGCAAGCTACGCGGAAAAGTTGAATATCGGTATTAGAGCGAACACGTAGATTTAAGTCATATGCTGGTGTTGTTTGAGACGAACGCGGTTACGCTTTGTCAACATTGATGACCGCCGAGTAAAAAACGGTACGATCATCTTGCGAAAGCTTTTGCAGCCTCCGCCCGCTGTGATTTGCGACTCGCCGCGATCTTTGCGATTCATGCACCGATGACGGCTTCACCGACGATTCTGGTCTTCGATTCCGGGCTCGGCGGGCTCACCGTGTTCCGCGAGGCCGTCAAGGCGCGGCCGGATGCGCGCTTCGTCTATGCCGCCGACGACGCCTTCTTCCCTTACGGCCGGCAAGACGAAGCCGTGCTGATCGCGCGCGTGCTCGATGTCATGACGCAGTTGATCGCCGAGCATCGGCCGGACCTCGTGGTCATCGCCTGCAACACCGCCTCGACAGTCGTGCTGTCGCAGCTCCGCGAAAAATTCAAAGTCCCGTTCGTCGGCACAGTGCCGGCCATCAAGCCAGCCTGCTCGACATCGGAGAGCCGGCTCGTGTCGGTGCTCGGCACCGAAGCGACCGTGAAGCGGGAGTACACCCGCGCGCTGATCCGCGAGCATGGCAACAACTGCACCGTCACGCTGGTCGGCTCACCCCGGCTCGCCGAGCTTGCCGAGGCCGAGCTGAAAGGCGCGCCCGCAAGCAACGCCGATATCCTCGCGGAGATCGCGCCTTGTTTTGTCGAAAGCAGCGGCAAGCGCACCGACACCGTGGTGCTGGCCTGCACGCACTACCCTCTGCTGTTGGAGCGGTTCGAAAAGCTCGCCCCTTGGCGGGTGAACTTCATCGATCCGGCTCCCGCCATTGCCCGCCGCGTGGTCGACCTGCTGGGACCGCCCACCCCCGGCGCTTCGCGCCTGCCCGCCCGCGCGGTCTTCACCTCCGGCAGTCCTCCCGCGCCTGCGCTGGCCGCGGCTTTGGCCGGGTTCGGGCTTGTCGGTCCCACCCCGGCCGATGTTTGACACCCCTGCGAAATCCCCCTAAAAACCGCCCATCTCGCGGGCCGTTTGGCCCGCGCGGTGTTTCGCGACCCGCGGTTTTGCCAGTTTTGGCTGCAGAACCTGTCGGTTCCGGGCGATATCCGGGACAAAGGAGGGCGCGATCCTCAAAACCCTGAACTCGACAATGAGGACGCGATGACCAAGCGCCACGAGGCGAAGTACAAGATCGACCGCCGCATGGGCCAGAATGTCTGGGGCCGCCCGAAGAGCCCCGTCAACAAGCGCGAATACGGCCCCGGCCAACACGGCCAGCGCCGCAAGTCCAAGCTCTCCGACTACGGCGTGCAGCTCAAGGCCAAGCAGAAGCTGCGCGGCTACTACGGCAACATCTCCGAGCGGCAGTTCCGCGGCATCTACCAGGAGGCGCGGCGGCTCAAAGGCGACACCGGCGCCCACATGGTCGGACTGCTGGAGCGCCGGCTCGACGCGATCGTCTACCGCGCCAAGTTCGTCCCAACGGTGTTCGCGGCGCGGCAGTTCATCAACCACGGCCACGTCAAGGTGAACGGCCGCCGGGTCAACATCGCGAGCTTCCAGGTCAAGGTCGGCGATGTCGTCGAGGTGAAGGACGCCTCCAAGCAGATGGCGCTGGTGCTCGAGGCGCGCGCGCTCGCCGAGCGCGAAGTGCCGGACTATCTCGAGGTCGACGACGGCAAGCTCACCGCGAAGCTCACCCGCGTCCCGACCCTCACCGAGGTGCCCTACGCGGTGATGATGGAGCCGCACCTCGTCGTCGAATACTACTCGCGCTGATCGCATGAATTGCTGATCACCGATCACTGGGATTTTTGTTCAAGCGACGAAAGGCCGCGTTGCTGGCGGCCTTTATTCGTTGCCCGGATTTTGGGCGAATCAGTGCCGGCGGCGTTGTGGATTCGTGTGGACGGCGCACCCTTAAGCCCATGAATTTGGCCGATATTGTGCGCTTTCTTGTTCGGGCACCCCATATCTAGTAAATTTCAGGCGCGAAATGTGGGCCTACGCGTAAAACAATTCCGCGATCGCAACAGGGGAAACCGCGCATGAATGCAATTCAAAATATGAAATCCTGGATTGGTGCGTTGACTGATCTCGGCCTGATGCTTCTGGCATTGGGCATCGTCTGCGCGTTGCTGGTGGGCGGCTCGAACATTCCGTTCTTCGGCAATGTCGCGGCCAATATCAGTGCTTTCGTCAAGGACCTCGGCAGCCAAGGCCTGGTCGGGCTGATCGCGCTCGGCTTCATCCTCTGGCTGTTCTCGAACCGCTCGGCGGCGTAGCGGCGGCTTAGCTGGCCGTTGTACATGGCTTGAGCCAACTCCGGGGTGGGGAGCTCCGCTCCCCACCTCTCACCGCATGATCGCCGAAACGTGAGATCCGGCTTTCGGAACAGGATCATGCGCCGGTAAGGCCTCGATCGGAGGCGCGCGCATGCTGCAATTTCTCGAAAAAACCCGCCGCTTTCTGTGGCTCTTCGTCGAATTGGGATTCCTGACGATCCTGTCGGTGATCCTGATCTATCTGATCCTGGGTGAGGATTCCGGCGTGTTCGTCACGTCGGTAACGAACAACGTAACGAAGTTCGCGGGAGACGTGCCGACGCCGAGCCTGATCGGCATCGGCGTGATTCTCGCCATCGTCACCATGGTGATGCAGCGCTTGCGCTGAGAGCCACCTTCGCTGGTCTCTCCAAAACGAAATGGCCGGGACGAATGCCCGGCCATCGACGTTTATGAGACGCGTGAGCGTTATGCTGGCGCGTTCGCCTTCACCGGCAAGCCCTTTTCCTTCATCAGCGATTGCAATTCGCCGGCCTGGAACATCTCACGGATGATGTCGCAACCGCCGACGAACTCGCCCTTGACGTAAAGCTGCGGGATGGTCGGCCAGTTGGAATAGGTCTTGATGCCGTTCCGCAGATCTTCGTTCTCGAGCACGTTGAGCCCTTTGTAGGGCACGCCGAGGTAATCGAGGATCTGCACCACCTGCCCGGAGAAGCCGCACATCGGGAATTGCGGGGTGCCCTTCATGAACAGCACCACATCGTTGCTCTTCACTTCATTGTCGATGAATTGGTTGATGGCCATTGCCTGTGTCCTTTCGCGCGGCCGGATTGGCGCCGGCGCGCTCTACCCCTATGTAGCGTAACGACCGGCTTTTCCCAAGAGCCGGCAGGGCCTTACGCCCTCACAATTTCGACAGCACGATGAATGCGATAGCCAGAACGTCATTTCCCTTCCGGCTTTCGGGGCGCAAAAAACGTCCCCTCGACCTCGACAATATCGTCCTGGTTGAGTCGGGCCACCTCGACGATGGTGCGCGGCGGATAGGGCCCACCGTCCCACAGATCGCTCTGGATCTGGTTCACCAGCGGCCGCAGCCGCGCCATGTCGGTGACATAGACGACGAGGCGCACGGCATCGCGCAGCGTCGCGCCCTCGGTCGCTGCGATCTGCGCCATGTTCTTGAACGCCTGCCGCACCCGCGGCTCATCACCCGCGACCAGCGTATTGGTGGCCGGATCGATGCCACGCATCCCGGCGACGAAGATGAAATCCCCGGCCCGCGCGCCGACGCTCCAGGTTCCGGTCGGCGCGATGGCGCCCGCCGGCGACAGTGTCCGCATGCCGTTCGGAGAATCGGGCGGCATTGTGCTCCCGGCGGTCAGCCCTCCGGCAGGCCGGTCTGCAAGGCGAGCGCATGAAGCGCGCCGCCCATCTGGCCCTTCAAGGCGTTGTAAACGAGCTGGTGCTGCTGGACCCGGGACTTGCCACGGAACGACTCGGCCAGCACCGTCGCGGCATAGTGGTCGCCGTCTCCGGCAAGGTCGCGAATAGTGACCTTGGCGTCCGGAATACCGGCCTTGATCAGCGTTTCGATGTCATTGGCATTCATCGGCATAGATTTGTCCCTGAATGCGGACGAGAGCGTTTCCTGGGCATGGCTTTAGTGAATCACACCGCGATTATGCCAAATTTGGACCGGGGGTGCTTCTCTTATTCGAGCGGCTGCGTTTGCATCCAAACCGCGTCAGCGGCGTTAGGGAAGAGACGCTCGAACCGACAGGCACCGCCATGATGCTCGACACCGCATTGCTCATCGCCTCCGCGCTCAGCCTCGCCCTGATGGTGGTGTTTTCCGAACTGGCGTGAGTTTGCGCCTATAGCCAAACGGCCTGCGATTTGATCCAATTGTGGCTCATTGCTCCCGCGCCCGGATTGGCTCGAGTCGTCCGGATACAGCCACGGGTGCGTGGTCTTTGCGGGACAGGGGGGATTTAGGGATGTCGCCGCTTGGGGGAAAGCGTATCGGTTTGGTTTCTTTGGTTTGCTGCGGTTTGTCGGTGAGCGCCGCCGTCGCGCAACCGACCCAGGAGCAGCAGAACGCCATCCGGAACAACTGCCGGTCGGATTACATGAGAAACTGCTCGAGCGTGAAGCCGGGCGGCGTCGAGGCGTTGCAGTGCCTGCAGCAACATGCCGCCAAACTTTCGCCAGCCTGCCAAAGCGCGGTCAACGCGTTGACACCGGAAGCCGCTCCACAACCCGCGAGAGCAGAGCCGGCGCCACCGCCTGCTCCCACTCACGCCCCCGCATCCGCTGCGGCTGCCACGCCAACTGCCGCACCGCCCCCTCACGCTGCGGCACCCACCGCCTCGCCGCAGCAGGCAGTGAAGCAATCCTGCGCGGGTGATTTCAGCTCCATTTGTGGCGGCCTGGAACCCGGCGGCGCGGCTGCAGTGCGATGCCTACAACGAAACGCTGCAAGGCTTTCGCCGGACTGCGCGCGCGCTGTGGTGATGTTGGATGCCGCCAAGCCCGCCGCCGCCGCGGCTAAGCCCGTGGCCCCGGCCAAGCCCGTCGCCGCCAAACCCGCGCCCGCGCCGGTAGCGGCAGCGGCAGTCCCCGCGGCACCGCCAACTGCTCAACAGCAGAACGCCATCAAGGCGTCCTGCCGCAGCGACTTCATGAGCCACTGCAGCGGCGTGTCGCCGGGCGGGCAGGATGCGCTGGCCTGTCTGCAGCGCAACTCCGCCTCGCTATCGCCGAACTGCCAAGCGGCAGTCGCCGCCATCGGCGGCGGCGCGACGGCCACCACGGCCGCGGCACCTGCCGCGGCCACGCCGCCTGCACCCACTGCACGGCCGCCAGGTCCATTCCCTCTGCGGCGCGCGATCCGCGAAAAAATAATGCAGGGTCAGTAGCCGGCTAAGCGGCCCCGGCCATATAGCTTGGCAGCCAGCCTTCGAACCGCTCGGCCAGTGCCTTGACGGCAACGGTGCGCGCGCCGGGAATTGCGATAGCGTCACCGCCCGTCGAGCCGAGCCGATGCACCGGCACGCTCGCCGCCTGCACCCGCTCCATCACGGCTTCGGCGATCTCGGCCGGCACCGTCACGAGATAGCGGGCCTGATCCTCGCCGAACCAATAGGCATAGGCGGCGGTGTCCTCCGGCGCGGCATCGAGGATCGCGCCAATGCCAGACGCCATCGCCATCTCCGCGATCGCCACCAGCAATCCTCCGTCGGACACATCATGCGCGGCGGTGACGAGCCCCTCGCCGATCAGCGCGCGGACGATATCGCCATTCTCGCGCTCCTCGACCAGATCGACCGGCGGCGGCGCGCCCTCCTCGCGGCCGCAGACGTCGCGCAGGTACAGCGACTGGCCGAGCCACCCTTGCGTCTCGCCGATGAGCAGGATCACTTCGCCCGACGCCTTAAACGCGAGTGTCGCCGATTTGGTAAAGTCGGCGAGCAGTCCCACACCGCCGATGCTCGGCGTCGGCAGGATGCCACGCCCTTGCGTCTCGTTGTAGAGCGAGACATTGCCGGACACGACCGGGAAATCGAGCGCCTTGCAGGCGTCGGCGATGCCGCGCACGCAGCCGACGAACTGGCCCATGATGTCGGGCTTCTCGGGATTGCCGAAATTCAGGTTGTCGGTGATCGCGAGCGGCGTGCCACCGACCGCGGTGATGTTGCGCCAAGCCTCGGCGACGGCTTGCTTGCCGCCCTCGAACGGATCGGCTTCGCAATAGCGCGGGGTGACATCGACCGTGAGGGCGAGCGCCTTCGGCCCATCCTCGACCCGCACCACCGCGGCGTCGCCGCCCGGCCGCTGCACGGTGTTGCCGAGAATAACGTGGTCGTACTGCTCCCAAACCCACCGCTTGGAGCACAGCTCTGGCGTGCCGATCAGCGTTTCCAGCGCGTCGGCGACCGGCATCGGCGGCTTGACGCTCACGGCCTTCACCGCCGGCTTCTTCGGCGTGTCGACATACGGACGGTCGTACACCGGCGCCTCGTCTCCCAGCTCCTTGATCGGCAGATTGGCCCGCTCGACACCGGCATGCTTGACGATGAAACGCCTGCTCGGCGTCGTGTGACCGACGATGGCGAAGTCGAGTCCCCATTTCTTGAAGATCGCCTCGGCCTCAGCTTCCTTCTCGGGCTTGAGCACCATGAGCATCCGCTCCTGGCTTTCCGAGAGCATCATCTCGTAGGCGCTCATGCCGGTCTCGCGGCACGGCACTTTGTCGAGTTCGAGATCGACGCCAAGATTGCCCTTGGCGCCCATCTCCACCGCCGAGCAGGTCAGCCCCGCCGCGCCCATGTCCTGGATGGCGATGACGCAGCCCTTCGCCATGATCTCCAGGCAGGCTTCGAGCAGAAGTTTTTCGGAAAACGGATCGCCGACCTGCACGGTCGGGCGCTTCTCCTCGGCGCCTTCGCCGAACTCGGCCGACGCCATGCTGGCGCCGTGGATGCCGTCGCGGCCGGTCTTCGAACCGAGATAGACGATGGGCATGCCGACGCCGGACGCCGCCGCGTGGAAAATCTTGTCCTTCTGAGCGAGACCGACCGCCATCGCATTGACGAGGTTGTTGCCGTTGTAGCGTGGATGAAAGCGCACCTGGCCGCCGACCGTAGGAACACCGAAGGAATTGCCGTAGCCGCCGACGCCAGCCACCACGCCGGAGACGAGATGGCGAGTTTTGGGATGGTCCGGGTCGCCGAACGACAACGCATTGAGGCAGGCGATCGGTCGCGCGCCCATGGTGAACACATCGCGCAGAATGCCGCCGACGCCGGTCGCGGCGCCCTGATACGGCTCGATGTAGCTCGGATGGTTGTGGCTCTCCATCTTGAACACGACGGCGAGCCCGTCGCCGATGTCGATGACGCCGGCGTTCTCGCCCGGCCCCTGGATCACGCAGGCGCCCTTGGTCGGCAGGTTGCGTAAGTGCACTTTGGAGGACTTGTACGAGCAATGCTCGTTCCACATCGCCGAGAAGATGCCGAGCTCCGTGAAGCTTGGCTCCCGGCCGATCAGGTCGAGAATGCGCTGATATTCCTCCGGCTTGAGGCCGTGTTCGGCGACCAGCGCAGCGGTGATGGGCGGTTCGTTGGAGATCACGGACGATATGTAACCTGCGGGGACGGCAATTTCACCCCGCCGCGAAACGGCATCCACGCCTATTATTCGGCCGGAATCTCGGTTCCGGATTTCACTTGTCACGGCCGGCGAAGAACATTCCGGCGTAGATTTTTCGCCGCGTTGCCTCCGGCAATCGCGCAATCGCCAGATGGAGCGTTTCCAAGGTCAGGCACGGCTTGCCGGGCTCTGCGCTGACCTTGAGATAGGCGCCGGTGACGACGTCCTTGTAGATGATGCCCTCGCGTGCAAGCGAGGCCTCGAATGCCTTCATCTCGTCGGTCTTCAGCGGCTCGACCGGCTTGGCCTCCGGCAGGCCCTCGACGATGGCCTGGAACCGATAGAGCGTGCCGAGCCCCATCATCTTACGGACACTCTCCGGCGGCCCTCCCTTGGCTGGCGTGTCGTCCTTGCCGAGCATCTTGAGGCAGAACGCCGCCCCCTCGGTGCCAAGCGCGTGGAACAGGCTCGCCTCATTGGCGGCGAGCCGGTCGATCGTCGCCATGCTGGCGCCGACGCCGTATTTCAACTTGCCGCGCATGATCTGCTGGAACCGCTCGGCCAGTTCCTGGCCAAACGTCTGGTCCGATACGCCCTCGTTCCGGCGGCGAACCGCGCCGGCGATCAGATCGTTGTATTCGGCGGTAAAGTTCTTCTTCAGCAGCGCCAGAAGCTCGGCATGTTCCGAGGACGCGATCTCGGCTTCGATGCTTTCCGCCGTAGCCATCGGGGGCGGCGGCGGTGGCGCGGCCACCTGTGGCGCGACAGTTGCCGCCGAGACTTGCGCCGCCGGTGCCGAGGCGACCGGGCCAGATGGAGCAAGGCTTGGAGGAGCGGGGCTTGGCGGAGCGGAGATCGGCGCGGGCGCATTCTGCGGCGGGATCAGCGCGTCGTTGGCGTGCGGGCTGAGCGCGACATAGAAGCCGCCGAACGCCACCAGCACCAGGCCGACCACAACCGCGAGTAGGATGCGTGCATCCATGACGCGCCTCCGCCCGGCGCCATGCTACGCGGCTGAGGCGACCTTGGCAAAATGCTGCGTCAGGCCGGCGAACAGGCCGCGTCCGTCGGTCGGCCCGATCGCGCTTTCGACATGGTTCTCGGGATGCGGCATCAGCCCCAGCACGTTGCCGTGCTCGTTCAGGATTCCGGCAATCGAGTTGGTCGATCCATTGACGTTCCATTCCGGGTCGCGCGCGCCGTCCGGCGACACGTAGCGAAACGCCACGCGGCCTTCGCCTTCCAGCCGGGCGATGGTGTCGGCGTCCGCCGTGTAGTTGCCTTCGCCGTGCGCGGTCGGGATGCGGATTACCTGGCCGGCGTTATAGCCGCGGGTGAACGCGGTGTCGGAGCGCTCGACCTTCAGAAAAATGTCGCGGCAGATGAACCTCAGCTGGGCGTTGCGCATCAGCACGCCCGGCAGCAGGCCCGCCTCGCAGGCAATCTGGAAGCCGTTGCACACCGCCAGAACGAGCCCGCCGCGGCCGGCGTGCGCCCGCACCGCATCCATGATCGGCGCGCGGGCCGCGATCGCGCCGCAGCGCAGATAATCGCCGTAGGAAAACCCGCCGGGGATGACCACAAGATCGGTGCCGGCCGGCAGCTCGGTGTCGGCGTGCCACACCATGCTCGGCTCGGCGCCCGATACGAGCTTGAGCGTGCGGGCCATGTCGCGCTCGCGATTGATGCCGGGAAAGACAACGACGGCGGATTTCATGGGCTCTCCGCTATCCCAAAACCTCGACACGGTAATTTTCAATCACCGTATTGGCGAGAAGCTTGTCGGCCGCGTCCTTGAGCGCCGCCTCGACCCGCGCGCGGTCGGCGTCGTCAACCTCGATGTCGAACACCTTGCCCTGGCGAACGCTGGAGACGCCGGCAATGCCGAGCGACTTCAAGGCGCCCTCGATCGCCTTGCCCTGCGGATCGAGAATGCCGGTTTTCAATGTGACGGTGACGCGGGCTTTCATTGCACGGGTGAGATAACGAGGATTCCCCGCCCCCGCAACCTCCGGCGTTCCGCGTCCCCGGCTTTCTAGGCGGGAACCGCCTGCGATTGCGCGAGCATGCGGCCGCGGCCTGCCACATGGCCGCTGTCGCCGGCGAGCCGCATCGCCTTCCAGAATGCCGATTGCGTGCTGGTGACGACCGGAACGCCGTGGCGGCGCTCGATCGGCTCGGCGCAGCCGAGCGTGAGCAGACCGCCGCAGGAGATCAGCACGGCATCGGGCGCGCCCGCGCCTTCGATGGCTTTGCCCGAAAGCTCGATGATGTCCTGCTCACTCTTCTTGCCCGGCTCGCCGAAGCCGAACAGGCCAAAGCCCTCCAAAGCCAGCACCTCGAAGCCAGACTTGCGGAGGAAATCGGCAAGACGGTTGTTGACCTCGTCGGCGTAGGCGGTGGCGACCGCGATGCGCTTGGCGCCGACGCTCTTGAGCCCGTCGACCACCGCTTCGGTCATGGTCGAGACCGGCAGCCCGGTTTCCCTGCGAAGCTGCTCAAGAAGCTCCTGGTGCGCCTCGTAGCCGCGATAGAAGGTGAGCGAGGTGCCGATCACCATAATGGCGTCGACGCCCTCCTTCGCGAGTTGCTTCGCCGCCGGCATGATGCCGTTCCAGGCGGCGTCGTAGCCGTCCGGCGTCAGAGCGCGAACGCCGACGGCGCGCGGGATGAACGTCACGTCCGGATACATCATCGGGCCTTCGTCGGGCACCTTGTCGGTCGAGAACGGCACGACCAGGCCGATGGTGAGTTTTTTTGCCATTTCAATTCCTCCTCGCGGACCGGGCCAATCTAGCCCTAGTCCATGGTCACGCCTATGGCCCTGATCAACTTGGTCCAGCGCGCCGCCTCCTTGTCGATATAAAACTGCGCCTGCGCCGGCGTGCTCGTGGTCGGCTGCATGCCGAGCGACACGAAATGCTTCTGCGTCTCCGGCATATTCATGAAATCCAGCAGCGCGGCGTTCAGCTTGGCCACGACCGGCTGCGGCATGCGCGCCGGCCCCACCATCATCTGCCAGGTGTTGGCGTCGTAGCCTTTGACGCCGGCCTCGTCGAGCGTCGGCACGTCCGGCAGATTTGCTGACCGCGTCGCCGTGGTGACGCCGAGGGCGTTGAGCCTGCCAGCCTTGATCAATGACGCCGCCGGCCCGACATCGGCGAAGTAGACCGGGACATGACCGGCCACCACGTCGTTGATGGCCTGGCCGCCGCCGCGATACGGCACGTGCTTCAATTCGATGCTGGTCATGCTCATTAGCAGTTCCATGAACATGTGATGCACCGATCCGACGCCTGCGGTGGCGAAGGTCAGCTCTCCGGGCTTGCTCTTGGCGAGCGCGATCAGCTCCTTCACCGTGTGCACGCCGAGCGACGGGTTGACCGTCAGCACGAACGGCACCGTCGCGAGCAGCATGATCGGCGAGAAATCCTTGGTCGGATCGTAGGCGAGATGCTTGTACAGGCCTGGCGCTGCGGCGAAAGTGGACGCGGTGCCCAGCATGATGGTGTAGCCGTCGGGCTCGGCGTTGGCGACCATCGTGGCGCCGAGCGTGGTGCCGGCGCCGCCCTTGTTCTCGATGATGAATGGCTGGCCGAGCCGCTGCTCAAAACCGCGAGCGATAAAGCGCGCCAGCGCGTCGGTACCGCCGCCCGCTCCGAACGGCACCACGATCTTGACGGGGTGCGTGGGGTAGTCCTGGGCTGAGGCACTAACGACAAGCAAAGCGCTTGCGATGAAAGCGGCCACAAATGGAGTTTTGCGAACGGACACTTCCCTCTCCACGTCATGGCCGGCCTTGTGCCGGCCATCCCGACAAGCATGGCACGGCGGTACCCTATGAATCGAGATGGCCGGCACATAGGCGAGCGAAGCGACGCCGTCCTTCGGACGGCTATGCCCGGCCATGACGTTGCATTTGGTGCTGCAGAACAAGAAAAGGCGGCGTCAGCCCTTGACCAGCACCGGCCCGCCGCCCTGCGGGCGCTCGTTCTCGCTCATGATGCCGAGGCGCTTGGCCACATCGGTGTAGGCCTGAAGCAACCCACCGAGGTCGCGGCGGAAGCGATCCTTGTCGAGCTTGTCGTTCGACTTGATGTCCCACAGCCTGCAGGAATCCGGGGAAATCTCGTCGGCCACAACGATCCGCATCAGATCGTTTTCCCACAGCCGTCCGCATTCCATCTTGAAGTCGACCAGCCGGATGCCGACGCCGAGGAACAGTCCACACAGGAAGTCGTTGACGCGGATGGCGAGCGCCATGATGTCGTCGATCTCCTGAGGCGTCGCCCAGCCGAACGCGGTGATGTGCTCTTCCGACACCATCGGGTCGCCGAGCTGATCGTTCTTGTAATAGAACTCGATGATCGAGCGCGGCAGTTGCGTGCCTTCCTCGATACCGAGGCGCTTGGCCAGCGAGCCCGCCGCGACGTTGCGCACCGCCACCGACAGCGGAATGATCTCGACCTCGCGGATCAACTGCTCGCGCATGTTGAGCCGGCGGATGAAATGCGTTGGCACGCCGATGTCGTTCAAGCGCTGGAACAGATATTCCGAGATGCGGTTGTTGAGGACGCCCTTGCCTTCGATCACCTCGTGCTTCTTAGCATTGAAGTCCGTGGCGTCGTCCTTGAAATGCTGAATCAGGGTGCCAGGTTCCGGGCCCTCGTAGAGGACCTTCGCCTTGCCTTCATAGATGCGGCGTCGGCGGCTCATCGGAGTGTACCGTGGTTTGTTAAAGTCCATCGAGGTGCCGTGGCTCCAGTGTGGGATCGAGGTCCGCGGCGGCGAAACGACAGGCGGCACGAATGGAATCAAACGCCTATTCGTTTACACCCAAAACCTATCCGATCGACCAAGTCAGCACAATCGACATAAGCCGACTTCTTTTCGCGCGCAACGGACAAGTTGCTGCGACGGTGGATTGCCTTGACGCACTGGGGGCGTTGTGCAAAGCGCACGAAGTTCGTAGCTTTGTGCAAAGTTCCGGACATTAACCACGGGGACGACATGACGACGTTCGACAAGCGTGAAGAAGGTTTCGAGAAGAAGTTCGCGCATGACGAAGAGCTGCGGTTCAAGGCAAACGCGCGCCGCAACAAGCTACTTGGTCTCTGGGCTGCGGGGAAACTGGGCCTCGCCGGTCCCGCCGCCGAAACCTACGCCAAGGAGGTCGTGGTCGCCGACTTCGAGGAGGCCGGCGATGACGATGTGTTCCGCAAGCTGCGCAAGGATTTCGACGCCAAGGGCGTGACGGAATCCGATCAACAGATCCGCACGGTTATGATCGAGTTGATGGGACAGGCCATCGAGCAGATCAAGGCCGGAACATAAGCCGCATCGCCCCGGCGGCATTTTCCGCCTTGGCCATTTCCTTCATGGATTCAGACTGATGGCCAGCCTTCCCGGCTATTCCCTCGCCCGCCGCCTCGTTGCCGGCGAAACCGTCTATACCGGCTGGTGCGCGCTCGGCGCGCCGATCGTCGCCGAGAGCATCGCGCGCGAAGGTTTTGTCGCTGTCACCATCGATCAACAGCACGGATTGTGGGACACCGCGGCCACGGCCGTCGGCATCGCGTCGATCCGTGCCGCGGGCTCGGCGCCGGTCGTGCGCATCCCGCTCAACGCTTTCGATGCTGCAAGCCGCGCACTCGACTTCGGCGCCGAAGGGATCGTCGCGCCGATGATCAACACGGTCGCCGACGCCGAGACGTTCGTCGGCGCCGCCAAGTTCCCGCCGCTCGGCGAACGCAGCTGGGGTCCAACGCGGGCCATGACGCTCGCCGGCATTTCCGACGCGAAACAATACTTGAACGAGGCCAATGCGGCGACGGTGACGCTCGCTATGATCGAGACCAAGACCGCGATGGCCAATCTCGACGCGATTGCGGCGGTCCCGGGGATCGACGTGCTGTTCGTCGGTCCCTCCGACCTCTCCATCGGTCTTTCCGACGGCAGGGAGCTCGATCCGCACTCTGATACCGTCGAGAAGGCGCTCGACACGCTGGTCGCGGCGTGCCGCAAGGCCGGCAAGATTGCGGGCCTCTACTGCACCAACGCCGAACGCGCGGTGGCCTGCGCCAAGCGCGGTGTCCGCTTCCTCGCGGTCGGCAGCGATCTCGGCTTTCTCCGCGCCGGCACGGGCGCGCAGATGAAGGTGTTGAAGGGATAGGACTGCTACTATTGCGGTGCGCGGGACTCTCGTCATCCCCTCCGCGTCATGGCCGGGCCTGACCCGGCCATCCATCTTTCAAAAAACGTCTTCGACAGCGGCTGGATTACCGGGTCTCGGCGCTGCGCGCCGGCCCGGTGATGACGCCCGAGAGTGTATCGAGCACTCTCTCCACGCCCGCCTCAACGTCCGCCATCGCCACATCCACCACGCGGTAGCCGCGCTCGGTGAGATAACTCCGGCGCTCGGTGCGTAGCTTGGCGGCAGCAGGCGCTTCGTCTGCGGGAATAAGCTCGATTGCGACCCGCAGCGGAAACGATACCACGTCGGTGATGTGCGGCCCGACCGGCACCTGCCGCTTGAAGCCATGGCCGATGAAGCGGCGGTCCCGCATGAAGGCGTCCCAGAACGTGCGCTCGGCCTCGGTCGGATTGCGACGCAGAAGGCGCGCGAGGCCGCGCACCGGGCCGCGTTCGTTCGGCACCCGGCCCTGGCCGTGCTCGGCCAGAAGCGTGCGAAGGAGCGCCGCCTCGTCGCCATTGAGCAGGCCGCCGCGCGCCGGACCCTTGCGCCCTTCCGCGATCGACATGACGACGCCGTGCAAGGTGCGGATGTCCTGCTGGGTCAGCGCCATGCGGGTGAAGATATTGCGCAGATTGATCTGCATAGTGTCGCGCTTGTCGGGCGGGCGGAAGAACTCGACCTTCTCGAGTTCTGCCTCGACCGATTTGAAGAACGCCAGCAACTGCTGCTTGGAGGCCTGCGGCGACTTGTCGGGCGCGGCGAACGGCAACCCCGACCCGGCGTGCTTGAACCACTCATAGGCAACGATGATCACCGCCTGGGCGAGGTTGAGCGAGGCGAAGGCCGGATTGACCGGCAGGGTCACGATCCGGTCGGCCAGCGCGATCTCGTGGTTTTCCAGGCCGGTGCGCTCGCGGCCGAACAAGATGCCGACGGTCTCGCCCGCCGCGATCCTGGGCGCGGCGAGCCGCGCGGCCTCGCCCGCGTCGATCACGGGCTTCGCCTGGTCGTGGGCCCGCGCCGTGGTCGCCAGCACCAAGACGCAGTCGGCGATCGCCTCCTCGAGCGTGTCATAAAGCACCGCCTCGTCGAGGATGCGGTCGGCGCCCGAGGCCATCTTGTGCGCCTGCGGGTTCGGCCAGGCCTCCCGCGGCTTCACCAGACGCAGCCGGCCGAGGCCGAAATTCGCCATGGCGCGCGCCGCCGAACCGATGTTCTCGCCAAGCTGCGGCTCGACCAGGATCACCACCGGTCCTGGCTGTTCCACCCACCTTTTGGTCTTGTCGGTTCCCGCGCCAGGCATCTCTTTCGTATAGCCGCGCGGTGGCCCTGCGGAAAAGCAGCATCTGACGCCGGCTTTGCCCCCTGCCTGCTTTCCAGCACAGTGGGATCCGAAGCTTGG
>JADMIO011456542.1_pt1 | contig 23656 bp, 27 predicted proteins | sample 8958161 | NCBI WGS metagenome assembly JADMIO01 (sample SAMN16585339, study PRJNA669376) | soil metagenome | isolation source: Crop rotation soil | place: USA: Cullars Rotation, Alabama | collected 2011
GGTCGGACTGAACTCCACGACCTCGCAGCCGGTGTGTGGCCACGGGATATGCCCGGGCGGGGCGTAGTAGGCGTCGCCGGCCTCGTAGACCTCAGTGCGGTCGGCGTAGCGGAACTCGATCCGTCCGCTCACCACGACACCCCAGTGCGGGCACTGGCAGCGGTCCTCCGGCAGGCCCTGGAACAGCGGAGCCGGGTCCATCTCGGTGTGGTAGCTCTCATAGCCGACGGTGTAGCCGTCGAGCTGGGCGTAGCGGGCCGTGATCGGCACCTCGTCCATGACCAACGGGGCCTCGTCCTTGCGCGTGCGTGGCATTGCAACCTCCCAGGTGAGTGACTGGCTCTCAGCAAGGAAGGCGTGAAGCGGGACGTCACACCGTGACACCCCCGGAAACCCTCGGTGATCTTGACGAAAAAGGCGCACTACGGCCCTCAGTGCGCCTTTTTCGTCAAGATCACCAAAAAAGATGCGCGGGGGATGTCGAGAAGCCGCAATCGGCTCCGTCAGTAGGTTGACGGCGGCTCAGTAGCAAGGACAGAGAAGTCGCCCAGACACAGGGAGCCAGAGATGCCGAAGTACCTCATCCTCAAGCACTACAACGGCGGCCCGGAGCTGCCCGGCTTCGCGCCGATGGACCAGTGGACGCCCGAGGAGATGGAAGCCCACTTCCAGTACCAGCGCGACACCTGCCAGATGCTGATCGACGCCGGCGAGTTCGTCAGCGCCGAGGGCCTCGCCCCGACGGGCAGCTGGGTGCAGTACGGCGGCCCCGGCAAGCCGGCACACGTCCTCGACGGACCGTTCCCGGAGACGAAGGAGCTCATCGCCGGCTGGTTCATGATCGACGTCGAGTCCGAGGCGCGCGCCCTCGAGGTGTGCAACCACGTCTCCGCCGCACCCGGCAAGGGTGGCGAGCCGATCTACGAGTGGCTCGAGCTCCGTCAGGTGATGTCGGGACCCCCGGCCGCCGAGTAGTAGTGACCGCGCTTCCCGAGGACCTGCTGCGTGACTGCGCGCGGCAGGTCCTCGGTGCGTTGGTACGACGCGGCGCCGACTTCGCTTCGGCCGAGGACGCCGTGCAGGAGGCGCTGCTCGAGGCGACGTTGAAGTGGCCCGACACCGGAGTCCCCGCCGAACCCGCCGCGTGGCTGACCACTGTCGCGAAGCGCAAGCTCGTCGACGCGCAGCGCTCCGAAACCTCCCGCCGCCTCCGTGAGGAGACGGTCGCCGCGGAGCCGGAGCCCGGGCCGACGCAGCAGGCCGACGATACGTTGCTCCTTCTCTTCTTGTGCTGCCACCCGGCGCTGTCCCCGACGCTCGCGGTCCCGCTGACCTTGCGCGCGGTCGGCGGCCTGACCACCCGCGAGATCGCCGAGGCATACCTGCTGCCCGAGGCGACCATCGCCCAACGCATCAGCCGCGCGAAGAAGACCATCGCCGATCAGTCCCTTGACCAGCCCGGCGACCTCGCCGTCGTACTCCGCGTGCTCTACCTGATCTTCAACGAGGGCTACACGGCCGGCGAGGACCGCATCGATCTCGCGGCGGAAGCGATTCGACTGGTGCGTCTGCTCTATGCGGCACGGCCGGAGCCCGAGGTCGGCGGACTGCTCGCCCTGATGCTCCTGCATCACGCACGGCGGTTCGCCCGCTTCGACGGCGGCCGGGTCGTGCCGCTCGACGAGCAGGACAGGTCCCGCTGGGACACCGCGATGATCGCCGACGGGATCGGCATCCTCACCAGCGAGCTTGCGCACAACAACCACGGCGAGTACCAGGTGCAGGCCGCGATCGCCGCGCTGCACGACGACGCGCAGTCGGCCGACGAAACCGACTGGACGCAGATCCTTGCCTGGTACGACGAGCTCGTCGTCCTCACGAACAACCCGCTCGCCGAGCTGAGCCGCGCGGTCGCCCTCGGCGAGGTCGACGGACCACTTGCTGGGCTCCGCGCCCTGGACGGCATCGAGCAGCGCCTCACCGACTACCACCGGCTGCACGCCGTACGCGCCCATCTTCAAGAACGAGCCGGCAACGGACCGCAAGCCGCCGAGCTCTTCACCAAGGCCGCGAACAGCACCACCAGCGCCGCCGAACGCATCCACCTCCTCAAGCGCGCCGCAAAAGCACGCGCCGAGTAGCCCGCGAACTTGCACTTTCCAACCGCGCAAAGCGAAATTCCGGTTGGATGTGCAATTCGCGGAGGGGGTCGTGGTGGGCATCAAGGTGGATCCGAGCAACCAGGCCGCTGCCCAGGCGTGGGATGGCGGCGACGGCGCCAAGTGGGCCAATGACCCCGATCGGTTCGACCGCTCGCTCGCGGGCTACCGCCGGATCCTGATGGAGGCGGCGGCGGTCCAGCCAGCAGACCAGGTGCTCGACATCGGGTGCGGCAACGGCGAGACGACGCGCGACTGCGCGATCGCCGCAACCTCAGGCGGAGCGCTCGGCATCGACCTGTCTTCGGCGATGCTCGAGGTCGCCCGGTCGGCCGCCAGCGCGCAGGGCATCACGAACATCCGCTTCGAGCACGGCGACGCGCAGGTCTATCCGTTCGAGCCCGGCAGCATCGACCTCGTCGTATCGCGGATGGGCTCAATGTTCTTCGGCGACCGCGACGCCGCGTTCGCCAACATCGCGTCCGCCGTGCGGCCGGGCGGCCGCCTCGCGATGCTCGTCTGGCAAGACGTACAGGCCAACCCCTGGGTCCACGATGTCCGCACTGCCCTGTCGGCAGGCCGCGACCTGCCCATGCCGGTCGGCGGCTCGCCCGGGCCGTTCGGCCTGGCCGACCCCGACGAGTCGCGGCGCGTCCTGGATGCGACCGGCTTCACCGACATCGAGATCGATGGTGTCAGCGCGGAGATCTGGTGGGGCGACGACGTCGAGGATGCCCACGGGTACGGGTTGATGATCCACGGCTGGCTGCTCGACGGGCTTCCCGAGGAAGACGTACGTCGGGCGCACGATGATCTCCGGATGATGCTCGAAGCCCACCTGACGCCGGAGGGCGTGATGTTCGACTCGGCGTGCTGGCTTATCCGCGCCACGAAGTAGTGGTGCCGAGCCCAACGCATTTGGTCAGATAGGAAGGTGGGCGTGACCAAAAGCGTTGGGCTCGCCGCAGGCTGCCTCGCCCTGCTCGTTGCCTGCGGATCGGGTGGATCGGCGCCTACCGTGCCGTCGTCGCCGTCGTCGGGCTCCTATGCCCAGGTGCTTCAGCGGATCGCCTCGGAAGAGGGCACCGCGCAGCAACGAGTCGCCGACGCCTTCCAGTCGAAGTCAGTGATCGCCGTACGCGCGGCGCTGACGGCGTTCGAGGCAGAGCAGACCGGCCTGGCTGCGCGGCTCGCCGCGCTGATGCCACCTGCCAACGCGGTCGAGGCCAACACCGCGCTTGCGCATGCCTTCGCCGACAGCGCGACCGCAACTCATTCTCTGCTCACGCGGATCGCGCACGCCAAGACCGTGACCGACGCGTTCTATGTCATCCAGAGCGACCTCACGACGCACCAGGTGGGCAAGGACATCGGCGCAGCAATCAAGCAGCTGACCGACCTCGGCTACCTCCCCGCGACGCCGGCGAACTGATGCCTTCGCACGAGATCGACGCGTACTTCGCCGCTGTCGAAGAGCCGAAGCGGTCGACGCTGGAAGAGATGCGCCAGCGCATTCTCGAAGTGATCCCCGACGCCGAGCAGACGATCTCGTACAACATGCCGGCGTTCAAGATCGACGGAAAGGTCATCGCCGGTCTCGCGGCGTTCAAGCACCACCTCAGCTACCTGCCGCACAGCGGGACGGTCTTCCCGGAGCTGGCGGGCGAGCTCCGCAGGTACAGGTACACAAAAGGATCGCTCCACTTCGGCATCGATGAGCCGCTTCCCCAACCACTCATCAGGAAGCTGATCGAGACCCGCATCCACCAGGCAGGTCTGTAGACCGCGCCACATAGGGTCGTGTCCATGCACATGCGCGTACGTCTCGCCATAGGAACGGCGGTCATCGGACTGGTCGCCGTCACCGGTTGCAGCTCGTCGGGTTCGTCGCCGACGAACGCGACCCCGACGCCCACTGCGTTGTCCGGTACGGCGTACTCACTTGCGCTCAACGCCATCAGCGCGTCAGAGGATCAGGCCCACCGTCAGCTCGAGTCGGTCCTGAAGGCGAAGTCGGTGACGAAGATCCGCGAACTGCTGCTGACATTTGCGGACGACCAGGAGAACGCTGTTCAGCGGCTCCTCCAGCTCCAGCCACCCGCCGACGCCGCCTCAGCCCAAGCGCAGCTCGCGAAAGCATTGACGGACCTGTCCACCGCGATCCGTGCGCTTGCCGGTCAGGTCGCAAACGCGAAGACCGTCAAGCAAGCGCTGACCTTCGTCCAGTTCGATGAAGGCGCGTCGAAGGCAGGCGACGCGGTCGACGCCGCACTGAACGAGCTCAAGAAGCTCGGCTACACCTGAGGTCCTAACGCCCTTCGCGTGCCTTGAGCGCAGCTTGGGTCCGGTCGGACACCTGCAGCTTGTCGAGGATGCGCGAGACGTAGTTCTGCACCGTCTTCAGCGACAGGTCGAGGCGCCGCGCGATCTGCGCATTGCTCATCCCTTCCGCAACCAGCTCGAGCACCTGTCGCTCCCGTTCGGTGAGGTCGTCGTCATCCGCCGCGGCCGGCTTGCGGCTTTCGCCGGTCAACGCCAGCACCTGACCCGCGACGCCGGCGCCGAACACGGCGCCGCCTGCGGCGACAGTCCTTACTGCAGCGACGATCTCGTCACCCGGCGCTCCCTTGAGCACGTAGCCGCGCGCCCCCGCACGCAATGCCGCCACGACGGTGTCGTCGTCGTCGACCATCGTGACCACCAGCACCGCCGGCGCGGGCGATCGCGACGTGATCCGCGCCGTCGCATCGACGCCCGACATGGTCGGCAGGCTGAGATCCATCAGTACGACGTCGACCGGCTGCTCGGCAACGAGCGCGACGATCTCCGGTCCGTCGGCGACCGCGCCGACCAGGTCGAAGTCGGGAGTCGAGTCGACCAGTGTCGCCAACCCGTCACGGAAGATCGGGTGGTCGTCGACGACGGCGACGCGGGTGCTCATGGGTGCGCCTCGATCCTTGTCTGCGGAGCCTCCGCCTGTCGCGGAAGCGGAAGGGTGGCTTCGACCGCGGTCCCGCCGCCCGCGGCCGCGTCAACTGTCAGCCGCCCGCGAAGCTCCTCGGCGCGCTCTCGCATCGTGTGCAGGCCATGCCCCTGTGACTGACCGGCGATGAGTCCACACCCGTTGTCGATGATTGAGATCGAGAGCGTGCCGCGGCCAGCCGCGATCGACACGGTGCACCGGCTCGCCGAGGCGTGCTTCACCGCATTGGTGATCGCCTCGGTCACGATCCGGAACGCCGCGACTTCCACTGCAGCAGGTAGCGGCGGAAGCTCGCCGACCTCGACCACGACCTGCATGGCGCTCGACCGGCTGATCCGCGAGCTCGCCTGCTCGATCGCCCCGACCAGACCGAGCTCATCGAGCGCGGGTGGTCGCAGTCCTTCGACGACGCGGCGGATCTCATCGACGGTGCCGCGCAGCTCGGTACGCATCTCGTCGACGTAACCCGCCGCATCCGCGTCGCCCTTGACTCGCCCAGCCAGCACATCGAGGCGAAGCAGGTGACCGGCAAGTGCCGGGCCGAGACCGTCATGCAGATCGCGGCGCAACCGGCGCCGCTCCTCTTCTCTTGCGAGCACGAGCCGCTCTCGGGCGCGCTGCAAGTCGATGGTCAGCCGATGCGCGTAGAGCACGCCGCCGAGATGACCCGCCAGATCGTCGATCAGCTGCTGGTCGCGAGCCCGAAGCGCGACCTGCGGCGGCCGGTACGACAGCGTGCCGACCACCTCGCCGTACGCCGACAACGGGTGCTCGACCGTGTCGTCGTGCACCGCGGTTGTGCCGACCAACGCAGCGCCGTCAGCATCTGCGATCCCGACTCCACGCAGGCCGAGCGTCTCGAGCTCACTGACGAGATCCGAGAGCAGGCCAGCGACGTCGGCGGTGTCTTCGAGTCGCTGCCCGACCGCCGCGAGCACGTCGTAGGGCTCGTCCCATCGTCCGAATGTCACGCGGTTGACCGCCCGTTGCAACGCGTCGCGTAGCGGGACCACCGCGACGGCCACGACGCCGGCCGCAACCCACGGCAGCCAGCCGCTGCGACGATCCACGCCGACCAGGTGTGCGAGTCCGACAACGAGCACGGCGTACAGGCCAGCGACGGTGAGCGACAACGTCAGCCACACGAGCGTCCGGTTCGCCGCCGATCGCAGGTCATACAACCCCTTGGCCAAGACGGCGAAGCCGATCGCGAACGGCAGCGGCACCGCGGACACCCCGAACACCCATGCACCCAAACCGTCGCCGGCGAAGGACAGTGGGACCGCGATGATCGGCAGCGCCGCCGCGCACGCGAACAGGAAGACCTGCTGCCGCAACAATGGGTCGCCCCGCCGCCATCGCGTCACGAGCTGGACCACCGCCGCAACAGTTACGACGAGCGCGAGCGGGATGTGGGCGAGTGACGCGAGCGGACTGAGGTAACGGGACGCGAAGCCGTGACCAAGTGGATTGTGCCAAGCACCGAGCCCGTTCGTATCGGACTGCGGGTCGGTAAGCGGGTCGGCGATACAGCCGATGACGATCACGAGAAGAGCAGGCCGCAACCACCGCCACCGCGGCCCGGCGAGCTTGCCGTCCGGAAAGTACACGGGGACCGCGTTGGTGATCGCGTACCAGCCGATCGACCTGCTGATCGCGCCGACGATGACGTACGCCGAGACACCGGCGACACTGCCCGGGCTCGCGATGATCCCGTGACGCCCGACGTCACTGGCCGCGCTGCCGAGCGCCCAGAACGCCCCGCCCGCGAGCATCAGCCAGCCGACCAGGTTGCGCGGCCGGGCACCGGCCACGACCGCGCCGACCAAGGCGAACGAGATCGTCACCGCCGCGTCGAAGCTCTCCGCCACGACCGCGTGGCTGTCGATCGCCGCGACCGTCAGTGCGGTTGCATCCGCCGCCAGCGTGACGGCGACGGCGGCGACGATTCCTGCCGTCGCCGCCGCCGTACGCCCCGTGGTCACTGTTGCATCCTGCCAAGTTCGCGGCTGAGCTACGAGCGATAGGTGATCGTGACCGAGGTCTTGGTCTGGCTGATCGCCTTCACGGCCATCGTTCCGGTCGCGCCACGAAAGGCGCGGGTTCCGCCGGTGACGGTGCCGGTGCCGACGCCGCTGTCGAGGTTGATCGTCGCTTTGCCCCGCATGGTGCCGTCGGCGCGCGACAGGCTGATGGCGCAGTGCGCGACGTGGGCCTGAAGGTCGATGCGGCACGACGTGGTGTCGAAGCCGACAACCTTCCCACCGACGAGGTCCTTGTCGGCGGCGACGTCGTAGTCGCCGATCTGCTGGTCGGCAATCTGCGTGGTGACCATCTTCAGGGTGTGCTGCTTCGCGGCCGGCGCGGCTGCGCCGAAGCCAACCGCCCCTGCAACCGCGCCGCCGGCGGCGATCGCGACCACGGCACTACGAGCGATCCGCGAGGTGGTGAGAGCTGACATCGTGCGTCCTCCAAGTCGGTAAGAACTGACGCACTCGAATCTCGGGCAGCGATTTCCCACCGCCTAGAGCACGCGTTCCCAACCGGCCCGGGAAGTTCTCCCACCCAAGCCCTCGGTGATATGCCTAGGCCGTTGCCTTGGCGCTCACCGTCTGGGTGTCACGGCCGGACCGCAGCAACGTGCCCGGCAGTGCGCCGGTCGCCTCGCCGTCCTTACAAACCTCAACGCCGCCGACGACGACGGAGCTGACACCCTCGGACTCGGCGTACAAGCGCCACGCGCCACCCGGCAGGTCGTACCGCGTTCGCTCGACGCCGTGGTTCACCGTCTCGGGGTCGAACATCACGATGTCGGCGTGCGCGCCCTCGACAAGTCGGCCGCGGTCGACCAGGCCATACAGCCGAGCCGGTACGTCGGACAGCAGGTGCACCGCTTCCTCGATCGACACGACCCCGAACTCACGGACGCCATGCGCAAGCAATGACGTCGAGTAGATCGCGCCGCACATCATGTCGAGATGCGCGCCGGCGTCCGAGGCGCCGACCACAGCGTTCGGGTTGCGCCACACCTCGGCCCGCGTCTCCCAGTCCTCCTTGGTGTCACCCGGCATATCCGGGGAAAGGCCCGTGCGGAGCTCGTCGGCGATGACGAGGTCGAGCAGGGCGTCGAAGGAGTCGATGCCCCCGCGCGCCTTGCATATGTCGCCGACCGTCTTGCCCTCGAACTCGCGGTACTCCGGCGCGTGTGTCTCGGTGATCTTCAGCCGGTGCCACTTCGACAGCGCGCCGATCAGGCCAGCCTCCGGTGAACGCGCACCATCGTTGAGCCGCTTGCGCTCGGCCGGGTCCGACAACACCTTGATTCGCTCCGCGACCGGAAGGTGCATCGTCTCCCGCCAACCAGGGAAGCCGTCGAGCACGAAGCCGGACAGAAACGACAGCCGGATCTTCATCGAGTGCGGCAGCGTCAGCGCGACCAGCCGGCCGCCGCCGTCGGCAACCCGCTGCTGCGCGGCCAGCTGACCGTTGACCTGGTCGCGCATCAGCGCGGAGACCGCGAGGACGTTCCAGTTGATCGGCCGATCCGCCGCGGTAGACATCGCGGTCAGCAGCTCGATCTCTTCGTCGGAGAACCCTGCGAGGCAACCTGGCACGATCGCCTCGAGCGTTGTTCCCTCGTGTTCGCCGGTCGCGCGCGCCAACGCGATGAGCTCCTCGGCCGCCGCATGACGAGAGGGGACGGGGTCGCCCCCGCCGTCGTTGTGCGTCGGTGACTGCGACGTTGAGAACCCGAGCGCACCCGCGTCAATCGCCTCGTGCAGCAGCTGCTCCATCCGCCCAAGCTGCTCCGGCGTCGCCTTCTCGCCGACCGACGCGTCACCCATCGCAACGCGACGCAGTGCGGAGTGCCCGACGAGAAAGCCGGCGTTGACCGCGATCTTGCCTTCGAGAGTGTCGAGCCACTCGCCGTACGACGACCAGTCCCACGACAGCCCCTGCTGCAGCGACTCGAGCGGCATGCCCTCGACGCGGGCGAGCAGCCGCATCAGGTAGTCGCCGTGTTCCGGGCCGGCGGGCGCGACCGTGAAGCCGCAGTTGCCGCCGACGACGGTAGTGACGCCGTGCTGCACCGACGGGCTCGCGGTCGGGTCCCACGCGAGCTGCGCGTCGTAGTGCGTGTGGATGTCGACGAAGCCGGGCGCGACGACGAGGCCGGTCGCATCGACGGTCCTCGTCGCGGCGTCCTCGGTCTTGCCGATCGACACCACGCGCCCGTCCCGTACGCCGACGTCGGCGACCCGGCTCGGGGCTCCGGTGCCGTCGACTACGGTCCCGCCCTTGATCAGCAGGTCGAGCACCAGCACTCCTTGTATAGAGGCGTGATCATGGCGTTTTGGTCATGACTCGCGGGCGCGTCTGACCATTTCGCCATGATCACCGCGGGTCTAGGCCGAGAGCCAGGCGGCGTCGGGCAGCGGGTGCCGGAACAGCCCGGCGGCGTTGAGGTGCGTGATCTTCGCGATGTCTTCGGCGGAGAGGTGCTGGAGGCGCTTCGCCACGAGCTGCTGGGTGTCCGGCCAGGTCGAGTCGGCGTGCGGGTAGTCGCTCTCGACGAGGATGTGGTCGACACCGATCGCAGACGCCGCACCGAAGGCCGTCGGGTCGTCGATGGAGCAGAACCAGAAGTTGCGGCGTAGCACCTCGCTCGGCAGCAGGTCGCCCGTCCACGAGCCCCCCTCCGCCCCCGAGGCGGAGTGCGCGAGCACGAAGTCGGCGCGGTCGGCGAGCATGCCCACCCAGCCGAGGCCGCCCTCGGCCAACATGATGTTGAGCTTCGGGAACTTTCTCGGGACGTGCGACCACAGCCAGTCAGCCGCGGCGATCAGCGCGTGCGCGGGGAACAAGGTCGTGATCGCCTCGAACGGCATGTCGGGCGACGGGAACGGCGCCCATTGCGCTGAGCCGGTGTGCAGACAGACGACCGTGTCGGTCTCCTCGCACGCAGCGAAGAAGGGGTCCCACTTGCCGGTGTGCAGCGAGCCGATGCCGGAGTGCGCCGGCAGCTCTGGGAAGGACACTGCCTTGAAGCCTCGCGCGGCGTTGCGTCGTACCTCTTCCGCCGCGACCTCCACGTCGGCGAGCCACGGGATCTGAAGCGGGATGATCCGCTCGGGGTACGACCCCGCCCACACCTCCAAGTGGTAGTCGTTCCAGGCCTTGAGTACGGCGAGGCCGAGCGCCGGGTCCTGCGACTTCCAGAACACAGTCCCCGCGAATCCGGCGATCAACGACGGGAAGTTCAGCGACGCCCAGATTCCGGCAAGGTCCATGTCGTGGATGCGGGCGTCGATGTCCCAGCAGCCCTTGCGCATCTCGTCGAAGCGCGCCGGCTCCATCGACCACTCTTCTTTGGGGCGCCCGATGACGGCGTTGAGGCCGACGTTCGGATAGAGGTTGTCCTCGTAGACCCAGGTCTGCTTGCCGTCCATCTCGACGACCTTGGGCGCGCGCTCCTGCAGCGCCGCGGGAAGTCGGCCTTCGAACATGTCCGGCGGCTCGATGATGTGGTCGTCGACGGAGATGACGACGTGCTCGCGCGTGCGCGGTGCCGGATCCGGCAGCAACCCCACAAACCTGACGCTAACGTCAGGGTTTCGGCCGGTCAACGGAGGCGCGCGCGCAGGTCCGACCTGCATAGGATCTCCGGATCGTCCGGCCGAACGGGGTCGGCTGGACGATGCGCAAGGGGGCCTCATGCGAAGACTCGTCGCTCTGCTTCTACTCGGAGCGTCGACCACTGCTTGTCTTGGTTCGTCCAGCCCGCCACCGTTGGACAAGGCATTGATCGGCGCGTACGCCTCGACCGTCGGGCAAGTCAGCGGCGCGATCACCCGCGCGGCGACGCCGATCGCATCATGCGTCAAGCCCAGCTACGGGTGCCAGATCAACATCGCAACGGCCGGGGCGGCGGCCGGTTACCTAGCAACCCACCTAGCGGCGGATCAGAAGCGGGCGACGCCGACTCTCCTGACTCCGGCTTCGATCTCGACGACAGTCACGAAGACGATCGCTGATGCCACTTCACTCCGGAAGGACGCAGCCGACATATCGGCGCACTCGAAGAGGTCGCAGGTCCTAAAGGTGGTTGCCGAGGTCGACGCTCTCGCAACCGACGTGGCGGAGTGGGAACCAACTGGCGATGCAGGTCAAGTGGTGGCCGCAAACAAGATCTTCTTTGCACCACCATTGGCAGCCAAGCTGGCACCGAAGCTTCACGTCCGGCCGCTGATCTACATCAGGCCGGACTCGTACTTCACGAACTTCACTCGTTCAGGCACGCACTGCAAGGGCGCGGGCTACTTCAGCGGCATCAAGGTGGGCACCGCAGTCACCATCTACTCGAATGGACAGAAGGTCGCGGGCCTTGGCTACATCGTCAGAAGCTTCATCGACGGCGACCGTTGCGGACTCGTTGCAGACGTTCGCGGGCTTCCCCTCGCGCGCTTCTACGAAGTCCAGATCGCCAGTCGCGGCAAGCTCGCATTCAGCCGGCGCGACCTCGTAACCGAGGCAACCTACACGCGCTTCGGCTGACACCGCCGATCCCACGAGGTCGACTTCGGCTTGTCCCTGAGTGGTTTGGGCCGCTCAACGTCGGGGAATCCGCACAGCGGTGCCCCAGCCGCCGCTAGCTCCACCATTCCAATGGGGGCATTGGGGGACTTGGCACTCGTGAGTGCCGCAGCGGAGCGGGATCCCGGACATGAGTCTCGATCAGCACACAGGCACTGGCCGTGACGTCATCGACCTGACGACGAATCCACCCATGAGGTACGCCGAGCGATTCGCTCTGCCAGGCATGCCGCCCCCCGAACCACGCCGTCCGCGGCCGGTAGTAGCGCCTGCCGCACCCCGGCGTTCCGGACCGCCCCCCGTGAACCTGCTGAACGTACTCGCAGCCACCGCCCTCACCACAGTTCTGCTGGTGGTCATGGGAGTCGTCGTCACAGTCATGCGCTGACCACGCAACCCACCTGACGTCTCGTCGTCGGGGGCTGGATTCCGGGTCCCAACACCGTTGCGCGAGTCAGATGGGCTCGCGCGTTGACCGCGCACATCATTCCGGCCACGATCCCTGTCAGCGGACAGGCCCGCTCTGAACGTCGCGGGTTGAGTCCGGTGGTGCTACTGGGGGGTACATCGCCATGCCGGAAATCGATTTCACGAAAATCAATGTGCGCAAGCTGGCGGAGGAGTTCGGCCTACATCCGCACTTCCTCGAGCTGCTGCCCGACTCATTGCTCAGGAAGATGTTGCAGCAGCTTGCCGACGGACCCAAGCAGCTGCTGGGCCTCGGCCCACATGCGAGTGCATCGACGTATTGCGGCGGGATCATCAATGCGCCAGCCGGCACGTCGATCACGCTGATCGCTGCGAGCTGGACGGTTCCTCAGCTCTCCTGGCCGTCCGCCACCGGCAACAAGACAGCCATCGCATCGCAGTGGATAGGAATCGATGGGTTCCTGCCAACCGCCGGCGGCCCCCTCATCGGCGCGTTCCCGCTGTTTCAAGTCGGGATCCAGAGCCAAATCGACGTCGACGCCAATGGCGGAACTGTGCAGACCAACCACGCGTTCCGCGAGTTCGTCCACCTCGGGCAGACTCAGCCGTCGACTGAGCTCTATGAACCGAATCTGTGGGACTTCGACGTTCAGGCGAACGACACGATCAACGTCGCGATATGGGCGCTTCAGGGAGGGATAGGCGGGGCCTACTGGATGTTCAACGAGCGCACCGGTCAGCACTTCGAGAGTGACGTGTTCGGTCCGACCGGCAGTGCACCGCTTCGTGGATTGACGGCGTCCTGGATCGTCGAGCGGCCGATCGAGAACGTCAGGCTCTCCGGGCTCGATGGCGACCCGATGAAGCTGGCCGACTTCGGGACACTCGAGTTCAGAAGCTGTGGGGCCTTTGTTCAAAGCCCTGGTAGCAGCGCCGTACCGGTGGGCTTCTTGAGCAAGTTCGCCGGACTGCCCGCCCTAGAGTGCGACATGACGGATCTGTTCATCATCGCTCACGCCGAAATCACGGGAAACGACACGGTGGAGTGTCGATTCGGGTAGCAGTTCGCGTCGCAGCCTCTAGTCATATCGGGTCAAATTGGCGTAGCCGCCGGATTTGCCCGCCACCTGTTGATCCGTCTGTCGTTGATCTCCCTGGTGTCAGCGGTCCACCTAGGAGCTTGAGATGAATTCAGCGGTCGGTTCAAACGGGATGCGCGTAGCGGGAGTCCTGCTCGCCGCGGCGGTGGCGAGCAGCGTGGCTCTGCCCGCCGCCTCGGCGGGCACATCCCCTCTTACGAAGAAGCAAGCCCGTCACGTCGCGAACTACATCAACGTGAAGCCGGGCGATTACTCCGGCTTCAAGGTGCACCCTTACCAGTCCTCCAAGGGCGCCAAGGCCACGGAGCAGAAGTACGACGCGTGCGTCGGCCTCGCGAGCCCGTTCGTCCGGGTCCACTCCGACTCATACGACAACGGCAGAGGCGGCGTCTTCTCCTCGATCACGAAGTTCGTCTCCTCGCGCAGCGTCGCGCAGCACGACGACCAGCTGATGGACAGTCAGCAGGCCCGTGACTGCTGGAAGCAGGAGCTGCAGGACATCGCCAAGGCGGTCAACGCCAAGGACGTCAAGATCACGGTTACGCCGGTCGACGAGCCGTCGGTCAACGGCATGGACGCGGTCTACGCCTACAAGTACACCGCCACGTTCACGGTGCTCAGCTACAGCGGCACCCTGCACGGCTGGTCGGTCGGCTTCTCGCGCGGCAACGTCGAAGTCGTCCTCAACGAGATCGGCACGATGGATGTTCCGCGCGCCAACCTGAACAACGCGCTCGGTCGGCTGCAGTCCCGCCTCACTGACAAGGTGCCCGCCAAAGGCCTCGCCGTCCGTCAGGCCTAACCGCCGGTAGGTCAGACTGACCGCGTGAGCAGCCTGAAGCGGACAACGGTCGTCGTCCTCGCCACCGCAGCCGTGGGTGGCGCGTCATTCCAAGCGTCGGCGACGGCGCCGCTCACCAAGGCGCAGGCACGCAGCATCGCCAAGCACATCAACGTGCACCAGTCCGACTTCCCCGGCTACACCGCGCACCCGTACGAGCGCACCAAGGAAGGCGACGCCATCGCCAAGAAGACGGCAAAGTGCACGGGCTCGGCGCCGATGTTCGTCAGTCAGAACTCGGCGGCGTACGACGACGGCAACGGCTCCGCTTTCAGCTCGGTGACGGAGTTCGTCTACTCCCGGGCGGCAGCGCGCCACGACGCCAAGATCTCCAGCACGGCGCACGCCCGTCACTGCGGCGAGCGGGCGATTGAGCAAGCCGCCAAGGACGGCGGCGCGTCAGACGCCGACGTGACGCTCACCCCGGTCAGCCGCGACGCGGTGAAGGGCCTCGACGCGATGAACGGCCTGAAGATCACGATGAAGTTCAGCGCCCTCGGGTTCCACACCACGTTGCACGGGTGGGCGATCAGCTTCACCCGCGGCAACGCCGAGGTGACGATCACCGAGATCGGTACGGCGGATCGGCCAATCTCCGTGCTCGACGCGCCACTCACCAAGATCATCGGGCGCGCAAAGCACCGCGTGCCGGTCAAGGGCCTCCCCGTCCAGCGGTGACCAACAGGTAAGAATCAGGGCGTGCGACCGCCCGTCATCCGCCTGCTCGACCTCGGGCTGAGCGACGACTTCCTCAAGAGCATGACCTTCGCGCAGTCGCTGTTGTCGAGCCTCACCGTCGGCGGCACGCACGAAGACGTCGAATACATGCACATCCGCAACCTGTTCCTTGCGGCACGCGCGATGACGCTGCCGGCTCGCCTGATCCACGTGATGGCGCACGGCGTGACGACCACGTCCGGCCAAGCCGGGTTCGAAAGCGACGACAAGCACTTCTTCTTCGGACTCGAGGACCTCGCGCTCTACCTGCGCGAGCAGGGTCACGGCATCGAAGCAGACGGGGTGTTCGCCGACGCGTGCGGTACAGCACAGGTCGCGTTCATCGATGGCATCCAGGACTGTCTCGAGACGGACTGCACCTACATCGGCGCCACCCGCGAGATCGACTGGCGGGAGTCGACGACGTTCGCCTCGATCTTGTACGGCAGCCTGTTGAGCTGGACCGGCGCCGGCACTACCGGGCCGAAGTGGGTAGAGACCTGCGCCGGCCGCGCGATCCGCGCATACTCCGAAGCGGTCGGCGGGCCGTGCCCGTTCAAAGCGACCGTGCTGCATCCGAGCAAGAAGGCAGCGAACGCGTTCCGAAAGAGCGCCAGAGGCGTCGGCCTGTCCTGACAGTGACCACTCGGAAATTGGTCATCACGAGCTATGCAGTTAGGCCCGTTCACCGGTAAGCCGCGGGCCTCGACGTACCGAAATATGTAGCAAGCGGATCGCACCGGGCGAGCCACCTAGCAGGGGAACTGCAATGACGCTCTGCCCACGGTGCGGAACTGGCCTTCTGCCCAGCGCCGCGATCTGCACCACGTGCTGTCACCGGCTCGACGGGGCCGACATCGCTCCGGCAACCGTGCTGATCGACGTGGCGGTGCCCAGCCAGCCCGAGCCGACCTACACGAGTGACGCCGACGTCGAGGCGCACAAGGTGACCCAGGCGCTCACCTCGTGGCCGTTCGGCGGCGCCGACGCCGAGACGGTCCAGGCCATCGCGCAGGTGCCCGCCCAGGCGCCCCCACCTCCGGCCGAGCAGCTCCCGGCCGTCCCGCCCCCCACCCCGTCCGGCGAGCCGGCGGGCACCATCCAGGCAACCGAGGAAGCGGAGCGTCGCGCTCAGATCGAAGCGCAGTACGCCGCGCTCGCCGCTCCCGATGGCCTGAACATCCCCAACCAGCGCTCGGCGGCCTTCCATCCGCTTCAGGTCGGGAGCACTCCGCCCCCCAACCGCTACCTGGAGGCGAGCCGCCGCCAGCAGGCGAACTTCGCAACCACGAGGTTCGAGCCCGGCGAAGTAGGTGGTTGCCGGACAACGGCTAGCGGGGGCTAGCCGCAGCTGTCGTTCCCCGTTCGCCACCTCGCAGTGAGAAGTGGTCACTTTTCGTCATTGACGATAAGGACCAATGGCTCATGACACCGCTTCATATCGGGCGGAATCTGACCTCATGACTGTCAAGGTGCACGAGCCCACGCGGACGCAGCGTCGTGTCATCGACCTCACGCGCGTGCCGTACTTCCCTAGCGAGCCCGAGCCGCTCGTCCTGCAGGAGGCTTCCGGCCTCGAGCGCGTCCGCGGTGTAGTGGAGGAGACCCCTCCGACCTACCGAATCGACCGCTACCCCCACCCAGAGGGCGACACCCTGTTCTTCGGCGGGCTGGGTCTGGCGGCCGTGATGGACGTCAGTGCGCACCCGATCCGCGCCAAGGCGCGACGGATCCACGTCGGCGCGATCTTCGCGATCACCTCAGTGCTCGTCGTCGCCACGATCATCACGACGATCGTCGCGTCCTTCCGCTACTGAGCCACGCTCGATCCCGCCCGTATTAGGGCGATTTGACTCTCGGTGACTATGCCGTTTGGGACCTTCGTCCCTCGCCTGGTGCGGGCTTCCACGACAGCATCGACTTCAGCGGGAAACACCCGCTGAAGCCGGAGGACACCCGATGTTCAAGCGTCAGACCTCGAACTGCCACCGCTGCGGCGCCGTCCTCCTCAAGGGCGCCGAGGTCTGCTCAGCCTGCTGCGCGCCGCAGAGCATCGCGGCCCCGGTGGCCGCCTTCGTCGCGGCTCCCGAGCCCGTCGCCGTCGCTCCCGTCAACGCCCCCGCCGAGCCCACGACCGGCCTCCGCGCCTGGCCGTTCGGTCAGGCCGACGCCGAAGCGGCCGCTCAGGTCGCCGCGCGCGCCGTCATGGCCGACGTGCGGGCCGAGCTCAGCCACTACTCCGCACAGTCCTCCACCCACGTGCTCGCCTCGATCCCCGCGCAGCGCCCGGCCCAACCGGTCGAGGAGGTCGAGTCGGTCCCCTCCCACGGGCCGAACCCGTTCCTTGCCGCCGCCCGGCTGCAGACCGCGCGCGACGAAGCTGCGGCTGTGGAGGGTTATCTCGTCTGATCGGGGAACCCTCTCTAGATGGAGCGGCCGCGACGCCCGAGGCGAACCCAGCACATCGAGTACGGCGAGCACTGTGACCGCTGTACGACGGAGCTTCCGTGCGGCGCGACCGTCTGCACGATCTGCGGGATGTCACTGACCATCCCGATGCAGCTCCCGGCCCCCCGCGAGGTCGCCGCCTAAGTCCTCGAGCCCGCCTCACCCTCCCTTCCCTCACCGCCCGAGCCGAGGGAGGATCCGCGCCGGGGAAGGATCGCGGGGGGTGGATCGGATGTCGGATCGGCACATCGGGCCGCTGATTGGTGGCCGGCGCTTCACCCGCGCGCAATATCTCTACGTCGGTTTCGCGGTGCTGTGCCTCACCGGGATGTTCCTCGCGTTGCTGCTGCCCGGGTTCGGCGGAGTCGACTCCAACTCCCACTCTTCAAGCTCGTTCGACGAGGACTCGGGCTCGACGGAGAACCCGGCTCCGTCGAACCTCCGCAACCTGGCCACCGCGGAGGAGAGCTACCTCACCGACCACGACATCTACACCGACTACGGGCCGGAGCTGGAACCCGAAGGCTTCAGACGCTCGAGCCCCGACATCCAGCTCTACCTCGCCGCCGACGGAGCCTCGGGCTACTGCCTCGTCGGGAGTGCGGACGGTTCCGCGCCCTGGTTCCTCTACGACAGCGCCCACCAGGGCCTTCAGCCCGCGTTCGACTCCGTGGCCGAGGCCCAGGCGGGCTGCATCGACCCGGCGATGCCGCCGTACACGCTGTACCCATAGGACGACGCACACTCGCACGATCCGACTCGCGGGGCCGAATGCTTCACCTGCACCGCCTTGAAGTCGACAGAATGGGGCAGCGCCACACCGCGCGGTTTACCCAGGAGGCCTGGTGGAGCTATGCCCACGGTGCACGTCCACCGTGGCCGACGGCGCCCATAGCTGCCCGACCTGCGGTGCGTCGATCTGGCAGCCGGGTTCGGCGGCTCCGCAGGTCGCGGTGACTCCCGCTCCGGTAGCTCTCGTCCCGCCGGTTCCGCCGGCCACCCCACCCGCGCTTCCGGCCGCGCCCACCCCACCCGCGCCTTCCGACGAACAGCTGTCGCTTCCGATGGGGGTCACCGATCAGCTTGCGGAGCCGTCTTCCCCGCCCGCACCTGCACCCAACGGCAACGGCAACGGCAACGGCAACGGCTATCTCGCGCCCCACTGGGTACCTCCCCTGGGCACCGACCCGCATCTTCGTTCGGTCGCGGTCAACCTGCCGCCGCAGCGCGTCGCGCCGACCGACGCGGCGCCGGCCCTCCCGCCGCCACACCGATCCGAGACAGTCGTCCCGGCGCATCCGCCGGCACAGCGCAAGCCGAACCAGCTCGCCGTTGTGATCGGTACCATCGCACCGCTGCTTGCCGTCGTCGTACTGATCATCGCGCTGCCCGCACAGGGCGCGAAGCAGAAGCCGGTCGCGGTTGTCGCAACCGATGGCGACGCGCAGTTCGACCTTCGGGCGCTCGCCGCGGCCGAGGAGACGAGCCTCACCGCGACCGAGGCCTACTCGACCGACAGCGCCGCACTCGAAGCCGCGGGCTACCAGCCGGCACCGGGCAAACCGGTGTCGATCAGCGCGGGCGTCAGCAAGAACGGCTACTGCCTGGTTGCATCGGCGGGTGGCGCCACTGCGGCTTGGTACCTGTACGACAGCAAGCAGGGCGGGCTGTTGAGCACCAGCTTCCCGGCGGAGGGACTCGCGCAGCAGGCCTGCGCCGATACCGCAATCAGCGCCTACGTGCCGATCACCTGATGGGGCCGTGCCCTCGCTGCGGAACGCGGCTGCTTCCCGGCGCGCTCGCATGCATCAATTGCGAGCTGCCCATCCCCCAGGCGCCGACCGAGAGCTCACCCCCGCCATATCAGCTGCCGCAGCAGCCGCAGTACTCGCCGTACGCGCCGAGCCCGGATGCATGGCCGCCGTACGGCGCACCCCAGCCTGCCGGCGCACCGACCTACTACGGCGGGCCACCGGGACCCGCGCCATGGACGCACAACGGGCTGGCGATCACCGCAGTCGTCCTCGGCGTGCTGTGGCTCGGTGGGCTGGGCAGCTTGCTCGCCGTGATCTTCGGACACGTCTCGCGCGGGCAGATCAAGCGGCGGCCACAGCGCGGTGCCGGACTCGCGCTGGCCGCGCTCATCATCGGCTACGCAGGGCTGGTCGGGTCCGTCGTCTTCTGGGCGAACATCGGCAGCATCATCAACAGCGACACGGTGCAGAACGTGATCGTGCAGGAAGACATCAAGGATGCCGCGAACGCGGAGCGCGCCTTCGCCGCTGACCATGGCACGTACACGAACAACGGCGTGGACCTTGGCAACGAGAACTTCCAGCCGGTCGGCGACAACACCATCTACGCGGCGTACAGCAGCAACGTCGGATACTGCATCGTCGGCGGTCACAACGGTGGCACGGCCTGGTACATCTACGACAGCGCGGGCGGCGGTCTGTCCGACTCGACGTACCTGTCGCCGGAATCAGCCGAGATGGCCTGCTCGGTTCCAGGAATCGGCGACTTCGTGGTCGTCGCATGACCGCTCCACCGCCGGACTGGATGCCGCAGCCGCCGAGCCATCCGCAGCTGCCGCCCGGCTATCCGCCGCCCCCGCCCGGCTACGGACCCTACGGGGGCTACCCGCCCGGCGGTTACTACCCGTACGCGAGGCCGAACAATGGCTTAGCCATCGCCAGCCTGGTCTGCGGCTGCCTGCCGTTCTTGATCATTACGCCGTTTCTCGCCGTGATCTTCGGCCACATCGCACGAAGGCAGGTACAACAGCGGGGCGAGAACGGCGGCGGCATGGCCCTCGCCGGCCTGATCCTGGGCTACATCTTCAGCGTCATCGTCATCCTTGCCGGGATCGGTGGCGCCCTTGAGGATGACGGTGACTCGTGCGACTCCAGCTGCACGATCACCTCACCCGCCGTGGTGCAGGCGTACGAGACGCGATGAGCACCTGCCCGCGGTGTGGCGCGCTCGCGGCACTTGGCTCTGACTACTGCGCCAGATGCGGGGCCCCGCTCGATCCGTCGGCGACACCTGCGTCCGGGTACGTCGAGACCCTGGCGCCGGTCAGCATGTCCCCGCAGAGCAGCAACCGTGGCAGAGCCGTCACGACGATCATCGGGGTGATGGTCATCGTCGGGGCGACCTTTGCCTTCCTAGGACACAACCTCTGGAAGACGGTCAACCACGCTCAGAGCAACGTGACGGGCAAGCTCGACCTCAACAACGCTGCGCGTGCCGAAGAGATCTACCGCGCGCAGTACGACACCTACACGACCAAGCTCTCCGAGCTCGAGAAAGCGGGCTTCACTCGCAACGAGGCGACGTCCGTCTCCATCGCGACGGATGGATACAACGCGTTCTGCATCGTCGCGATGTCGGCTCGTGGAGGCGCCGCTAGCAAGTGGTTCTTGCACGACAGTGCACGCGGCGGCCTGTCGGAGACGGCGTATGACGACCGCGCCAGCGCCGAGGCCGCATGCTCCCTAGGAGCTGCCGGCTTCGAAGACGGAAGCTGACGAATCTCGCCGGGCATCTAGCCGGCGAAGAGCGCTCGCACTGCCTTTCGGTCGGTCTTGCCGACACTGGTGAGCGGTACGGCGTCGAGAATCCGCACCTCGCGCGGGTACTTGTACTTCGCGAGCTTGCCCTTGGAGAACTCGATCAGCTCTTCCGGCGTGACCTCGGCGCCCGGCCGCAGCGCAACCGCGGCCGCGACCTCTTCGCCCGACTCGACGTCCGGCTTTCCGACGCACGCCGCCTGGATGACGTCCGGGTGCTCCAGCAGCACCTCTTCCACGTCGCGCGGGTAGACGTTGAAGCCACCGCGAATGATCAGATCCTTCAGCCGGTCGACGATCGTGAGGAAGCCCTCCTCGTCGAATCGCCCGACATCGCCGGTGTGCAGGACACCACCGCGCAGCGCGAAGTCGGTCGCTTCCTGGTCGTTCCAGTAGCCCTTCATCACGCCCGGGCTGTCGACGCAGACCTCGCCCTCCTCGCCGACTGGGAGGACGTTGCCCTCCTCGTCCTGGATGGTGACCGTCACGCCTGGAAGTGGACGGCCGACCGTGCCCGGCTTGTTGAAGCCGCGCTTGTTCGCGGTGACACCGGCCGATGCCTCGGTAAGGCCGTAGCCCTCGAAGATCTCTACGCCGAGCCGCTTCTGAACCTCTTCACGAAGCGCCATCGGGAGCGGGGCCGCACCGGAGCCGAACATCTGCATCGAAGACAGGTCGTGCTCTTCCAGTGGAAGCGCCAGCACCATCGTCATCATCGACGGCACCATCGCGCTCGCCTCGAGCTTGTGCTCCTCGACCAGCGTCACCCATGACGCTGCGTCGAACCAGCGCTGCATCACGCTGAAGCCGCGTTCTTCGCTGTGCATCGACGCGCACACGAGCATCAGCCCGTACGCATGCGACAGCGGCAGCGGGAGCAGCGAGCGGTTGAAGCGAATGTCCGAGTCACTCGCGTGCTTGTGCAGGGACTCGCCTGCCGAGAACAGCCCCTTGTGCGTGAGCATCACACCCTTGGAGCGACCCGTCGTACCGCCCGTGTAGAGCAGCGCGGCGAGGTCGTCGTCGGCACGCGGCACGATCGGCGACGCTTCGCCGGCTTCAAGTGACTCGAAGGGGATCGTGCCCTCCGGTGCATCACCGACGACGATCATCTTGATCTCGAGGCCCTCGAGCGCCGACTGCAGCAGCGGCACGAGCTCGGGCGTGAGGATCGCGTGCTTCGCACCGGAGTGCTCGAGGATGTGGTGCAGCTCCGGCGGACTGATCAGGAACAGCACCGGCGTGACGACTGCCCCGACGCGCCAGATCGCGTTGTAAGAAACGAACACCTCAGGGGTGTTCATCATCAGCACGATGACGCGGTCACCCGGCTCGACGCCGACCGACTGCAGACCGGTCGCGAACCGCTGCGCCCGGTCGTGGATCTCGCCGGTCGAGTAGTACTTGCCCTCGAAGAAGAGGTTCTCGTAGTCGCCGACCTTCGCGAAGTGCTCGTCGGAGAGCTTCGCGAGGTTGTACTGACCCAGTTCGGTGGTCACTTCGACGCTCCTGCGATCGCGAGTCGGGCGACGGTGTCGAAGGCCTCGACGTCGTCGCCAAGAAGGAAGCGGTCGACCTTCGCTCGTCGCCAGTAGAGATGTGCGTCGTGCTCCCACGTGAAGCCGATCCCACCATGCACCTGCACGAGCGTCTCCGCCGTGGTCTCGAGTACGACGGCTGCCGTTCCCTTCGCCGCGGCAGCCGCCATCGGCAGCTCGTCGGGCGACTCGTCCGCGGTCCACGCCGCCCACCACACGAGCGAGCGCAGCTGCTCGACACCGACGAACGCGTCGACAAGCGCGTGCTTGATCGCCTGGTACGACCCGATCTGACGGCCGAACGCGACCCGCTGCTTCGCGTAGTCGACAGCGACCTCGAGCGCCTTGCTCGCCGTACCGAGCCCTTCGGCGGCGAGCACAACCTGCGCTACCTGCGTCGCGCGGCCCCACTGCGAGGACTCCGGTGTGACGACCTGGGGGTCATCAAGTACCACGTCGGCCAGTCCGCGGGTCGCGTCGATCGGCGCACGCTCGGTCACCGTGCCGCTGCCCATTACGACCGCACCATCGCGCAGCGCGAGGAAGGTGTCGGCCGTCGTCGCGTCGAGCGTCGCCGTGCCGTCGCCGTCGAGGACGGCGAAGGCCTTGCTGCCGTCGGCCAGCGCTCCGAGCAGCTCGTCGTTGCCCTCGAGCAGGACTGCTGCTCGCGCCGCCGTGATGAGGCTGGGTCCCGCGATCACCCGGCCGGCCTGCTCTGCCACGACGGCGAGGTCGAGCACCGATCCGCCGCCGCCACCGGCCGACTCAGGGACCGTGATCGCCGCGAAGCCCGTGTCGGCGATCGCCTTTCGGCCGGGCTCGATCGGCGCGCCTTCATCGAGGCTCGCGCGCGCCGCGCCGGGCGACGCCGCGGATGCGAAGAAGTCCGCAGCCGCCGCGGCAAGCTGACGCTGCTCGTCGCTCAGATCGAAGTTCACTGTGCACCGCCCAGCTTGAGGCTGTCGTTGAACGACATCCCCTTGTCGGCTCGCGGCTCGGGTGGAAGTCCGAGCACCCGTTCGCCGAGCACGTTGCGCAGGATCTCGTCGGTGCCCCCGGCGATCGCCATGCCGGGCAGGCCTGCCTGCGAGCTCTGCCAACGACCATCGCCTTCCGACGTCGTCGCGTAGACGCCTTCCTCGCCGAGCAGCCGCACGCCGAGGTCGGCGAGCGCACGCCCGGTCTTCGTGCCGGCCAGCTTTCCGGCGCTGGCCTCCGGCCCCGGACTCGCGCCCTTCGAGATCGCCGAGAGCTGCCGGTAGCCGGTGTAGCGGG
>JADMIO011560724.1_pt1 | contig 23656 bp, 18 predicted proteins | sample 8958161 | NCBI WGS metagenome assembly JADMIO01 (sample SAMN16585339, study PRJNA669376) | soil metagenome | isolation source: Crop rotation soil | place: USA: Cullars Rotation, Alabama | collected 2011
GCCGCGACTTCAAGTCACGTGAATTCCAAGCTTCGGATCCCACTGTGCTGGAAAGGGAGATGGCGTTCGACGGGTACGTACCGCCGAGCATCTTCGAGATCGACGGCGCGCGCGAGTGCGCGATCGAGTTCCACTCGCTCTCGAAGACGTACAACATGACCGGGTGGCGCTGCGGCTGGGCGTGTGCGCGTCCCGAGATCGCGGGCGCACTCACGAAGATCAAGACGTTCGTCGACACCGGTACGTACATGGGCATCCAGGCGGCCGGCGTCGCGGCGCTCGAGAGCTGGGCCGACTTCGTGCCGAAGAACGTCGAGGTGTTCCGCACGCGCCGCGATGCCGCCGTGGACGCGTTCCGCACGGCGGGCTTCTCGTGCGAGACGCCGAAGGCGACGATGTATCTCTGGATCGCGCTCCCCGATGGCGTGCCGAGCGTGGCGTTCGCGGAGCGACTGATGGAAGACGAAGGCGTCGTCGTGCTGCCCGGTGCGTCGTTCGGCGCGGGCGGCGAAGGATTCTTCCGCGTCTCGTTCATCACCGCGCCGGAGCGCATTGCCGAAGCGGCGCGTCGCGCGGGTCGTCTGCTCGCGCGAATGACCGAGCCTGTGGGGATGCGATGAAACGAGCACTCGCCGCCGCGTTGGCGCTCGTCGCATGCGTGACGCATGCAGGCGTCGCGCAGGGCAACGGTCGTGTGCGCGCGCGCTCTCTCGGCGTCGCGCCCGGGGTGTTCAAGGTCGGCACGAACAACGCGATCACCGACGTCGAGGGCGTGAAAGTCGGCCACGCGACCGTGACCGAGGGCGACTCGGTGCGCACCGGCGTCACCGCGATCTTCGCGCACGGCGGCAATCCGTTCTTCGAGCGCGTGCCCGCGGCCGTGCACGTCGGCAACGCGTTCGGGAAGTTCGTCGGCATCACACAGCTCACGGAGCTAGGTGAGCTCGAGACGCCGATCCTGCTCACCTGCACGCTCTGCGTGTGGCGCGCGGCCGACGCTATGGTCGGCTGGCTGCTCGAGCAGCCGGGGATGGAGAACGTGCAGTCCATCAACCCGGTGATCGGCGAGACGAACGATGGCGGTTTGAACGCGATTCGCTCACGCCCGATCACCGCCGCACACGTGCGCAAGGCGCTCACGAGCGCCGCAAGTGGGCCGGTGCAGGAGGGCGCCGTCGGTGCGGGCTCTGGCACCAGCGCCTTCGGATGGAAGGGCGGCATCGGCACATCGTCCCGCGTGATCCCCACATCGCTCGGCGGCTACACGGTTGGCGTGTTGGTGCAGAGCAACTTCGGCGGCGTACTCCAGGTGCTCGGCGCGCCGGTCGGGCGCGAGCTCGGGCAGTGGGCGTTCAAGGACGCCGTCGAGCGCGAGCGCGCCGAGAAGGAGAAGGGCGATGGCTCGATCGTGATGATCGTCGCGACCGATGCGCCGCTCAGCGATCGCAATCTGCGCCGCCTCGCGGCGCGCGCGATCATGGGGCTCGCGCGCACCGGATCGTCCGCGTCGAACGGAAGCGGTGACTACGCGCTCGCGTTCTCGACGGCGGAATCCGTTCGACGCCGAGTCGGGCGACCCGGCACCCCCGCCGATCCACGCCGCGCGATCACGGATCTCGACAACGACGCGATGTCCGCGCTCTTCGAAGCAGCGGTCGAGGCGACGGAGGAGTCGATCTACGACTCGATGTTCATGGCGACGACGACGACGAGCCGCGGCCGTACGATCGAGGCGATCCCGCTCGACAAGGTTCGCGACGTCTTGAAGAAGTACGGCGTCGCGGGCCGATAGTGCGGCGTCGGACGAGCGCGGGTCTGACACTGGTCGTCGTGGCGCTCGGCGCATGCGCGCGTCGCCCGCCGCTGCTCGAGCCGACGTCGAAGCGCTACACGACCACTGCGCCCGACAGCTTCCGCGTCACCTTCGAGACGACGCGCGGTCCGATCGTCGTGCTCGCGCACCGCGACTGGTCGCCGCTCGCGGTCGATCGATTCTACAATCTCGTCCGTGCGCGCTTCTTCGACGGCGAGCGCTTCTTTCGCGTGGTGGGCGACTTCGTCGCGCAGTTCGGGCTCTCGCCGAATCCGATGGTCTCCGCTGCGTGGAAGGGCAAGTCGGTCCCCGACGAGCCGGCGCGCGCGAGCAACAAGCGCGGCACGCTCGCGTTCGCGCGCTCTGTACCGAACACGCGCTCCGTTCAGCTGTACTTCAACATCGTCGACAACGCGCGGCTCGACACGCTGAACGGCATCGGCTTCCCGCCGATCGCCGACACGGTGGAGGGCCTCGCGACGATCGACTCGCTCTACTCGGGCTACGGCGGGAGGCGCGCCGATCGCCTGCCAGGGCCGTCGCAGGATTCCATCTCGATGCAGGGCGAGGCGTACCTCGCGCGCGTCTATCCCAAGCTCGATCTCATCCGCACGGCGCGCGTGACATGGAGGTCGCGACGTTGATGCGGTGCACTTCTTCTCGAACGAGGAACGACATGGCTCGGCGCTCGCTTGGACGGCTCGCCCTCGCGCTCGTTGTGCAGCTGACGTTCGTCTGCGCGCTCGCGCCATCGGCACACGCGCAGACGCCGATCGCGCAGCACTATCGCGCGACGGCCGACAAGATCATCGATGGCGCACTCGCCGACAGCAGCGCGTGGCGGCGATTGGCCGAGCTGACGGAGAAGTTCGGCAATCGCCTGAGCGGCTCGCAGTCGCTCGAGCAGGCGATCGATTGGGTGCTCGAGCAAATGCGGCGCGACGGGTTGCAGAACGTGCGCGGCGAGCCGGTGATGGTGCCGCACTGGGTGCGCGGCGCCGAGTCGGCGGAGATGATCGAGCCGCGTCATCAAATCCTGCCGATGCTCGGACTCGGCGGCAGCGTGGGCACGTTGCCGGCGGGCATCACGGCGGAGGTGCTCGTCGTCTCGAGCTTCGATGAGCTGAAGGCGAAGGCGGCGCAAGCGACGGGAAAGATCATCCTCTACGACGCGCCGTTCACGAGCTACGGACAGACCGTGCAGTACCGTGCATTGGGCGCGAACGAAGCGGCGAAGGTCGGCGCCGTCGCATCGATCATCCGCTCGGTCACGCCGTACTCGATGCGCACGCCGCACACCGGTGGGCTGCGCTACGACTCGACGGGCGTGAAGCTCCCCGCGGCCGCGATCACGGTCGAAGACGCGCAGATGCTGCATCGCCTTCAGGAGCGCGGCGAGAAGATCGTCGTCACGCTCAAGATGAGCGCGAAGACGCTGCCCGATGCGCCGTCGCGCAACGTGGTCGCCGAGATCGCGGGCCGTGAGAAGCCGGAGGAGGTCGTCGTCTTCGGTGGCCACATCGACTCGTGGGACGTCGGGCGCGGCGCGATGGACGACGGCGGCGGCGTGATGGTCGCGTGGGAGGCGATGCGTCTCCTCAAGCGGCTCGGGCTCCAGCCGCGTCGCACCATCCGCGTCGTCGGCTGGACGAACGAGGAGAATGGGACGCGCGGTGGCCTCGCGTATCGCGACACGCACAAGCACGACCTCGACAAGCACGTGCTCGCGATCGAGTCGGACGGCGGCACGTTCACGCCGCAGGGCTTCGGCTTCACCGGCTCCGACGCCGCGTTCGAGATCGTGCGTCAGGTCGGCTCGCTGCTCGACCGCATCAACGCCGGCGCGATCTCGAAGGGTGGCGGCGGCGCGGACATCGGTCCGATCATGCAGCTCGGCGTGCCGGGGATGGGACTTAACGTCGATGACGCGAAATACTTCTGGTTCCACCACACGGACGCGGACACGATCGACAAGCTCGATCCGAGGGAGATGGCGCTCTGCGTCGCGACGATGGCGGTGATGGCGTACGTCATCGCTGACTTGCCCGAGAAGCTGCCGCGTTGAACCCCAATCATCGGACTGGACACGGCGTGCACGCTCCGTGAGATTTTGCCCATGGCCAAACAGGACGTGATCGAGCTCGAGGGAGTGGTGACGGAGGTCCTCCCCAATGCGACCTTTCGGGTGACGGTGCAGGGTGGGCACGACGTGCTCACGACCCTCGGCGGCAAGATGCGGCAGAACCGCATTCGCGTCCTCGCCGGCGACCACGTGAAGATCGAAGTCTCTCCGTACGATCTGACTCGCGGGCGCATCACCTACCGGCACAAATAGTCGGCACAGCAGCAGCCAAAGCCCCCGGGGAGCCACGCTCTCCGGGGGCTCGATCGTATGCGCGCCGAAACGGTCTAGCGGCCTCGCACGCGGTTTTGTATACACTCGGGCGTCGCCTCCTTCCCTCTCGCCGAGAGCGCGCGCATGCCCCTCATCCGCCAGCGGCCGCTCGCGCGAGCCGTGTCGCTTTGCGCTCTCGCGGTCGCGTCGGCGCTGCCGATGCGCGGCGAGGCCCAACCAACCGTCGCCGAACGCGCGCGATGGTCCGTGCGCGCGAAAGCGGTCACGATCTCGCGCGACGAGTGGGGCGTGCCGCACGTGCACGGCCGTACCGATGCCGATGCGATCTTCGGCATGGCGTACGCGCGCGCCGAAGATCGCTTTCAGGAAGAAGAGCCCTACTGGGCGGCCGCGCTCGGCCGCGCGGCGGAGATCGAGGGCGAGCGCGCCGTCAATCGCGATCGGTTGCTGCGGGCGATGGGCGTCGAACCCGCGTCGCGAAAGGAATACGCGAACGCATCGCCACGCATTCGCGCGATCGCGGAAGCGTTCGCGGATGGCTGGAACTACTTCCTCGCGAAGCATCCGGAGGTGAAGCCGCAGGCGATCACGCACTTCGAGCCGTGGCACGTGTTCGCCGCGCACCGGAACTTCGACACGCAGATCAGCAACTTCGATCAGGAGTCGTCGATCCTGGGCCCGGCGCTCGCGCAGGGAATCTCGCGCGTGCGCGCGCCCGAGGAAGGCTCGAACATGTGGGCGGTGTCGCCGAAGAAGAGCGCGTCGGGGCACGCGATGCTCTTCATGAATCCGCACACGCCCCTCGAGCCGGTGTACGAGGTGCATCTCTCGAGCGACGAGGGAATGAACGTCACCGGGATGAACGCGTACTCCGACGGCGTCGTCCCCGTCATGGGGCGCACGGCGACGCACGCGTGGGCGCTCACGGTGAATGCGCCTGATCTCGTCGACGTGTACGCGGAGACGTTCGACGATCCGACGCACCCGCTCTCGTACAAGTACGGATCCGGCCATCGCACCGCGCGCGAGTGGACCGAGACGCTCACGGTGAAGACCGCGACGGGCCGCGAGCGCCGCGCCGTCACGCTCAAAGCGACGCATCACGGTCCGATCGTGACGGAACGCGATGGCAAGCCGCTCGCCGTGCGCTTCTCGAACTTCGAGAACGGCGGACTGCTCCAGGAGTGGTACGCGATGGCGCGCGCGAAATCGCTCGCCCAGTTCCGGAAGGCGCTCGACATCCGCGGCATCACGTTCCACAACGTGCTCTACGCGGACACCGCGGGAAACATCTTCTACGTCTACAATGGCGCGATTCCGAAGCGCGATCCGCGCTTCGACTGGACGAAGCCGCTCGACGGCAGCGACCCGGCAACGGAGTGGAAGGGCTATCACACGATCGACGAGCTGCCGCAGATCCTGAACCCGCCGAGTGGGTGGTTGCAGAACACGAACTCGACGCCGTTCCTCGCGAGCGGCGCGACGTTCCCCGACTCGTCGAAGTTCCCGAGCTACATGGTGCGTGAACCCGATTTGCCGCGCGCGCGCGCGTCGCGCCGGCTACTCTCGCAGGACAAGAAGTTCACCTTCGACGAGTGGCAGGCGATGGCGTTCGACACCTACATGCTGAACGCCGATCAGGATCTGCCTGGGCTCGTGCGCGAGTGGGACGCGTGGCGCGCGACCGCCGACGCGAAGGCCAAGTCGCACGACGCGCTCGATGAGGCGATGACGTCGCTCCGCGCGTGGGATCATCGCGGCAGCGCCGAGTCGGCCGAAGCGTACTGGTTCGTACTCTGGCGCGGTCTCGTTTATCCCAATCCGCGCGCCGCGTCGACGCCGATCGCGTACGCCCCGGACACGGTGTCGTGGCGTGGCGTGCGCGCGATGCAGACGGTGCTCGACACCCTCGTCGCTCGTCGTGGCAAGACGCGCGTCGCGTACGGCGATCTCGTTCGACTTCAGCGTCCCGATCGGCGCGGCGATCACGCGGCCTCCGACAGCGCGCCGAGTCTGCCGATCGCGGGCGCACCGGGCGATCTCGCGGGGACGATCTTCTCGGCGTATCCGCAGCGCGGGCGCGGCACGCCGCGCGGTTTCGTGGCGAGCGGCTCCGCGTACGTCGCGGTCGTCGAGCTGGGGCCCACGGTGCGCTCACGTTCGATCGTGCCCTACGGCGTGAGCGCCGACCCAAAGTCGCCGCACTTCTTCGATCAGGCACCGCTCTTCGCGGCGGGGAAGTTCAAGGATGCGTATTTCACGCGCGACGACGTGAAGGCGCACGCGCGCGTCGTTTATCACCCGGGTGAGGAGGCGCGACCGTGAACATGAGCGTCAGGGGCGCGGGTCGGGTCGCCGCGGTGATCGCGACCGGTGTCATCGGTCGGAGCTGGATCATCGCGTTCGCGCGCGCGGGCTGGAACGTGCGCGCGTGGGATCTCGATCGAGGCACGCGCGATCGTGCGGTCGCGTGGGCGCGCGACGGGCTCGAGTCGTCCGCGGGATCCGTGACCGCGTGCGCGACGCTCGAGGAAGCGCTCGACGGCGTCGAGTTCGTGCAGGAGAGCGGCCCGGAGCAGATCGATGCGAAGCGCGCGATCTACGCGCAGCTCGATCGCGCCGCGGCACCCGACGTGATTCTCGCGAGCAGCACGTCCGCGCTCGACATGACGGAGATCGTCCGCGGCGCCGCGGGTCCGCTCGCGGGCGCGGCGCGTTGCGTCACCGCGCATCCCGTGAACCCGCCGCACGTCGTGCCCGTCGTCGAGATCCTCGGCGGCGAGCAGACATCGCGCGAGACAATCGATCGCGCGTTCGCCGTGATGAAGGAGATCGGACAGACGCCGGTGCTGCTCAACCGGTACGTGCCGGGCTTCCTGCTCAATCGCATGCAGGCCGCGCTCGTGCGCGAGGCGATGGATCTGTTGCGGAGCGGCGTCGCCGATGCGGATGCGATCGACGCGGTGATCCGCGATGGACTCGGACTGCGGTGGACGCTGCTCGGGCCGTTCGGCGTCGCGAACACGAACGCGGACGGCGGCTCGCGCGAGTACTTCACGCGCTACGGACCGAGCTTCCTACGGCTGATGGATGACCTCGGCCCCACGCCGGCGTTCGACGCGACGTTGATCGAACAGATCGGTGCGGGAACCGACGCCATGGAGAATGGTGCGACGCGTGCCGACATCCGCGCGTGGCGCGACCGCATGGTGCTCGCGATCCGAAAGCTCAAGCAGGAGGACCCGCATCCGTGATGGGTGGCCGTCGCGGACGTGCGGCGCTCGGTGCGGTCGCGGCGTGCGGCGCGCTCGCGCTCGTTGCCGCGCGCTCGCGTGGCACGACGTCGCCCGTGGCGGTCGAGGAGAAGATCGATCCCTCGGTCACGCTGCTGCCGCCGCAGGGGAAGACGCGCGTCGTCGACTTCACGACGGATGAAGGCACCTTCCTCTCGCTCGACGTCGCGCCGGATGGACGCTGGGTCGTCTTCGACCTGCTCGGCGCGCTGTACCGCATGTCGATGGCTGGCGGCGCCGCGACGCCGCTGACCGAGAATGCGGGGCAGTCGCTCAACTTTCATCCGGCGATCTCGCCCGATGGCAAGCGCATCGCGTTCATCTCCGATCGGCAGGGGCAGAACAACGTCTGGCTCGTCGACGCCGACGGCGCGCATCCGCGTGCGGTGCTGCTCGATCGCGAGACGCGCTTCATGCATCCGGCGTGGGCGCCCGACGGAAAGAGCATCGTCGCCGTGCGCGTCTTCCCGACGCCCGGTCGCGGCTGGCATCGGCAGACGAGCGAGTTGTGGCGACTCCCGCTCGACGGCAGCGCGCCGGCGAAGCTCCTCGGCAGCCGCCTCACGCATTACGACGCGCCATCGTTCTCACACGATGGGAAGCAGCTCTACTTCCATGTCTCCTACTCCACCGGCGACGGACTCGGGCTGCTGACCGCGGGTCATCGCCTTCAGCGGATGGATCTCGCGAGCGGCCGAGTGGTGAACGTGCGGACGAACGAGCCGACGGAGCTCTCGCCGGAATTCATCGCCGCGCTGCGCTCGACCGGGTACGCGTCGGACAACGCCGTCGATCCGCCGGCCGCTCTCAATCCCGTGCTCTCGCCCGACGGTCGCTACGTCGCCTTTGGGCTCGAGCTCAAGGATTCGACGATGACGTATCGCGGCCACGAGTACGCGCCGCGCACCGCGCTCGTCGTCCGCGAGCTCGCGACGGGACGCGAGCGCACGGTGCTCGACACCGCAGCGAAGGATCTGACGATGGTGAACGCGCAGTACGGCTACGGCGCGTTCCCCGGCTTCGGATGGACGCCCGACGGCACGTCGCTCGTCGCGTGGAGCGGCGGGAAGATTCGTCGCATCGACGTCGCGAGCGCGCGCAACACGGTGATCCCGTTCCAGGCACGCGTGCATCGCGTGCTCAACGAGGCCGCGCGCACGCACCAGCGCATCGCGGACTCCACGTTCGACGTGAAGTTCATCCAGTGGCCCGCGGGCTCGCCCGATGGCCGCCGCCTCGCCTTCGTCGCACTCGGCCGCGTGTGGGTGATGGACTTGCCGAATGGCGTGCCGCGGCCGGTGGCGCTGTCGACGGCTTTGCAGCTGACGCCAAGCTGGTCGCCCGATGGCAAGCGCCTCGCATTCGCCACGTGGGACGACTCGGCACGCGGCGGCGTCTGGACGATCGACGCGAACGGCAACGAGCCGACGCGCGTGACCACCGCACGCGCGGAGTTCATCCACCCGCGCTTCACCGATGACGGGAAGGCGATCGTCGTGAGTCGCGGTCCGGGCGAGCGCGCCGATGCGTGGAACGGGTGGGGCGCGACGAACGGATGGAAGCTCGTGCGTGTGTCGCTCGACGGGTCGCCGGAGCGCGAGATCGCGGAGCTCAGCGGACCGCACGCCGCGCAGCCGCTGCTCGACGGACGCGTCGCGTTCCAGTTCCAGGAGCGCGCGAACGAGGCGGCCCGGCTGCTCTACTTGCCATTTCCGACCGACGAGGCGCTCTCGCTCGGCATTCGCGTCCGCTCGATCTCGACCGCCGGGGGCGAGACGCGCGATGTCGCGCGTTTCCCGGCGCGTCGCGGCAACGGCAGCGAGCCGGTGCTCTCGCCGAACGGGCGGTGGCTTGGCTTTCAGTCGGGCCGATTCATCTACGTCGTCCCGACGCCATCGAACGGCGGCGCGGTCGACACGGATCCCAATCGCGAGGCGCTCGAGCGCGTGCGCGTGTTCGACGGCGGCGGCGTGTACGCGAGCTGGCGCGACGAGAACACGTTGCAATTCGCATCGGGGGCGAAGTACGTGACGTACGATGCGAGCACGGGAAAGCGCAGCGTGACGACGATCGGCGTGCGCGCGCCGCGCGCGGGCTCGACGAAGACGATCGCGTTCACGAACGCGCGCGTCATCACGAGCGATGGCGAGCGCGTGATCGAGAGCGGCACGGTCGTCGTCCGCGGTTCGCGCATCGCCTGTGTGGGTACGTCGGCCGAGTGCGTGGCGAGCGGCGTGGATACCACGATCGACGCGCGCGGCAAGACGATCGTGCCCGGCTTCATGGATCTGCACGCGCATCACACGGGCGTCGCTGGTGGCGTCGTCACCGAGCATCGCTCGACCGCCGCGCTCGATCTCGCGTATGGCGTGACGACGATCCTCGATCCGTCGACGGAGTCGGAGGACGCGTTCCCGCTCGCCGAGATGACCGAGGCGGGGCTCGTGACTGGACCGCGCACGTTCAGCACCGCGGAGATCGTGATCCATCCGGGCGTCGCGTGGGGCGACCAGCAGATCATCCGCACGCAGGCCGACGCCGATCGCGAGATCGATCGCCGCGCCGACTGGGGCGCGGTGAGCATCAAGAACTACCGGCAGGCCGGCCGCTGGCAACAGCAGATGATCCTGCGTGCCGCGCGGCGTCGCGGCATCACGGTCACGAGCGAGGGCGGACCGCTCTACTTCGACATCGGCCAGATCCTCGACGGGCAGCCGGGGTGGGAGCACCTGCTCGCCAACTTGCCCGTGTACCGTGATGCGACCGAATTCTTCGGTCGCGCGGGTGCCGTCTACTCGCCGACGTCGATCGTCGCTGGGCACGTGTTCGGATCGGAGTTCTGGTTCCGCGGCCGCGAGCATTTGGATCAGGACGCGAAGTACCGCCGCTTCATGCCGGCCGCCGAGCTGCGCGCGCGACTCGCGGGCGCACGCGAGTACCCGAAGTCCGCGTTCTCATTCCCGATCATTGCCGAGGGGCTCGCGGACATCATGCGCGCCGGCGGCCGCGGCGTGCTCGGCGAGCACGGCGAGCAGCCGGGGATCGGCACGCACTGGGAGATGTGGGCGTACGCCGAGGCGTTGAAGCCGGCGGAGGTGCTGCGCGCGGCGACGATCGATGGCGCGTGGTTCATCGGCCTCGAGAATGAGCTCGGCTCGCTCACGACAGGGAAGATCGCGGATCTCGTCGTGCTGAACGCGAACCCGCTCGAGAACATCCGCAACACCGCGAACATCGCGATGGTGATGAAGGCGGGACGACTCTTCGACGCGGGCACGCTGAACGAGCTGTGGCCACAGCGACGCGCGTATGGTCCGATTCCCTGGAGCGGGGTGACGCCATGAGCGAGAAGCAGATCCGCATCGTCGCGATCATCGGCGCAGGGACGATGGGCCGCCGCATTGCCTTCGACTGCGTGCGCTACGGTCGCGAGACGCGGCTTTTCGACGCGACGGACGGCGTCGTCGAGCGCGCGACCCAGTGGATCGAGGAACGCATGCGCGAGCACGTCGAGCGCGGCGACATCGACGACCAGACGCGCCGGCGCGCGATGGCCGTGCTCATCCCGTGCACGACGATCGAGCAGGCCGCGAGCGGCGCGGACATCGCGATCGAGAACGTGCCCGAGCGCGTGGAGCTCAAGCGCGCCGTCTTCGCGCAGCTCGATGCGCTGCTGCCGCTGCACGCGCTGCTCGGCACGAACACGTCATCGATTCCGGGTTCCTGGCTCGCCGACGCGACTGCGCATCCGGAGCGCATCTTCAACGCGAACTTCGGGCACCTCGGCCACGCGAAGGTCGAGCTGATGGGCCACGCGGGGACGTCGCCGGAGACGATGGCGCGCGCCGAGCGATTCCTGCGCGAGCTCGGCTTCATCCCGATCGTGGTGCGGCGCGAGAGCGTCGGCTACGCGTCGAACCGCGTGTGGCGCGCGGTGAAGAAGGAAGTGCTCGAGCTGCTGGATCGTGGCGTCGCGACGCCCGCCGACATCGATCGCGGCTGGATGCTCGACTGGCACGTGCCGATCGGGCCGTGCGCGCTCATGGACAAGATCGGTCTCGACGTGGTGCGCGACATCGAGTTGATCTACTTCCAAGCGTCGGGCGACGAGCGCGATCGTCCGCCCGCACTGCTCGACCGACTGATCGCCGAAGGAAAGACGGGAGAGAAGAGCGGGGAAGGCTTCTACCGCTATCCGAATCCCGCGTATCTCGCTCCAGATTTTCTCCAGGGCACCACCAACACCGACTGAGGATCTCCGATGCCGAGCCGCTTCGAGCACGTGTGGCGCTACGCCGATGCCTTCGAGTACGTGGAGCGCGTGGGGAAGATGCCGCCGGTCATCATCTGCTGCGCGTGCAACGGCGGCATTCAGGGGAAGGAGGCGAACGTCGCGCTTCCCGAGACCGCCGACGAGATCGCGGACAGCGTGCACGCGGCGTACGAGGCCGGCGCGAGCATGGTGCACATTCACGCGCGCCAGCCCGAGCATCAGACGCGCCCCGCGATCACGACCGACGTGTGGCTCGAGGTGAACACGAAGGTTCGCGAGCGCTGCCCGGACATCATCATCAACAACACGACCGGCGGCGGGCCGGGGATGACGATGGACGAGCGGCTGCAGTGTCTCCCCGCGCGTCCCGAAGTCGCGTCGCTCAACCTCACGCCGGACATGAGCAAGTTCCGGCTGAAGGCGCGCCCGGACACGCTCCCCGATCCGCATCCCGAGATCATCTACGACGAGTGCGTCCCGTTCAGCTACCGACTCGTCTCGGAGTTCGCGCAGCGCATGAAGCAGTACGGCGTGAAGCCCGAGATGGAGACGTACCACACGGGCGGCGGATGGGTGATCCGCGACCTCATCGCGCAGGGGCTCGTCGAGCCGCCCTACTGGGTGCAGACGGTGATGGGATACCAAACATCGAGCCTCCCCACGGTCGACAACGTGCTCCAGATGGTGAAGGAGTTTCCCGAGGGCACGATGTGGCTGTGCAGCGGGCTCGGTCAGCATCAGCTGCCGATGACGACGCTCAGCATTCTGCTCGGCGGCCACGTGCGCGTGGGTCTCGAGGACAACGTCTACTACAAGCGCGGCCAGCTCGCGGAGTCGAACGCGCAGCTCGTGTCGCGCGCGGCGCGTCTCGCGGAGGAGCTCGGGCGCGGCGTCGCGACGCCGGCGCAAGCGAGAGCGATGCTCGGATTGCGCGCGGAGCCGACGCGCTACGACGGCGCGCGCGCGGAGACGGCCGGTGCGCGCTGACGTGGTGGCCGGTGCCGCCGGCTCGAAGCTGAGCAAGGAGATCGGCGCGCTCCAGTTCTTCACGCTCGCATTCGGCGCCGTCGTCGGTTCGGGGTGGGCCGTGGTGCTCGGCGACTGGCTGACGCAGGCGGGTCCTGCGGGCGCGATGCTCGGCCTCGCATCGGGCGGCGTCGTCATCGCGATCATCGGCCTCTGCTACGGCGAAGTCTCGAGCCTCATTCCCGTCTCTGGCGGCGAGATGGCGTACGCGTACGAGGCGTTCGGCGAGCGCGCGTGCTTCTATCTCGGCTGGTTCATGGCGGGCGGCTACATCGTGGTCACGTCGTTCGAGGCGATCTCCATCGGATGGATCCTCGGCGCGCTGATTCCGAGCTGGGAGGGCCCGACGATCTACACGAGCCTGGGCGGCGAGGTGCACGCCGGTACGCTCGCCGTCGGGTTGCTCAGCATGGTCGTGATCACGTGGCTCAATTATCGAGGCGCGAAGGCGGCGGCGCGTCTCCAGGACACGCTCGTGATCGCGCTGCTCGTGCTCGCGACGGTGTTCATCGGCGCGGGCGTCGTGCGCGGCGATCCGGCGAACTTGCAGCCGCTGTTCGTGCGCAGCGCATCGGGGTCGGTGCTGCCGGGTGTGATCGCGCTCTTCATGACGGCGAGCTTCTGGTTCGGCGGCTTCAACGTCGTACCGCAGGCGATGGAGGAGAAGTCGCCCGGAACGAAGCTCGCGAACGTCGGGGTGATGATCGTGCTGTCGATCGTGATAGGCGTGGTGTTCAAGACGCTCGTCGTCTTCGCGGCGTCGATGACGATGCCGTGGAAGCAGCTGACGACGGCGAAGGTCCCGGTCGCGACGGCGTTCGAGGTCGCGCTGGGCTCGCGCGTGCTGGCAAAGCTCGTGCTCGTGACCGCGCTCTGCGGACTCTTCTCGACTTGGAACTCGGTGCACATCGGCGCATCGCGCGCGCTGTTCGCGCTCGGACGCGCGGGCTTCCTCTCGGAGAAATTCGCAACGGTGCATCCGACGCACGGCTCGCCGTCGTTCGCGGTGCTCTTCGTCGGCGTGCTCGGCGCGCTCGGCACATTGCTCGGGCGACAGGCGATCCTCCCGATCGTCACGGCGACGGCGACGTGCCTCTGTCTCGGCTATCTGGTGACGTGCGCGACGATGATTCGCTTGCGTCTCCGCGATCCCAACCAGCGGCGTCCGTTCACGGCGCCCGGCGGAATGCTGACGGCGATCGTGGGACTTCTCGGTGCGATCGTGTCGCTCGTGTTGTCGCTGTATCAGCCGTACGTGGACGCGAAAGGGCGACTGCCGCTCGAGTGGATCCTGCTCGCGGTGTGGCTGGTCGCCGGCGTCGGTGCGTGGGCGATGGCAGGTGCGCGACGCGCGCAGGTCGGTGCCGTGGAGCGGCGACGCGTGATCATGGGCGCCGAGGCGTAGGCGACGCATGACGGAATCGAAACGCGCCCGCTTCGCGGGCAAGGTGGTGCTCGTTCCCGGCGCCACGTCGGGCATCGGCGAGGCGGTCGCGATCGCGGCCGCCGCGGAAGGCGGGCACGTCGTCGTCGCGGGACGACGCGAGACGGAAGGCGAGCGCGTGGTCGCCTCGATTCGCGAGAACGGTGGCGAGGCGCGATTCGTGAGAGTCGACATCTCGCGCGCTGAGGACGTGCGCGCGTTGATCGATGCGACCGTCTCCGCGTACGGGCGACTCGATGTCGCGTGCAACACCGCCGCATCCGACGAGGGCGCGCTCGCCTTCACCGTCGATACGGACGACGAGCTCTTCGCGCGACAGATCGCCGTGAACCTCACCGGCGCCTGGCTCTGCGTGAAGTACCAGCTGCGGCAGATGCTCACGCAGGGCGGCGGCGGCTCGATCGTCAACGTGTCGTCGATCAACGGGCTCGGAGGCACACCGGGCGCCGTCGCCTACTCCGCCGCGAAGCACGCGCTCATCGGCATCACGAAGACCGCCGCGCTCGAGTACGCGACGCAGGGCATTCGCGTGAACGTGATGTGCGCGGGCGCGTTCCGCACGCCGATGCTCGAGCGCGCGATGTCGAAGCTCAGCCAGGGCGACCTCGACGCCGTCGAAGCGCGCTACCTCGGCGTCATCCCGATGCGGCGCATCGGCACGCCGGCCGAGGCCGCGCAGGCGATCCTCTGGCTCGCGTCGGATGAGGCGAGCTACGTCACCGGTCACACGATGATCGCCGACGGCGGCATGACGTCTCCCTTCCGCTGACGCCGCTCCCGCCAACGACTCGGCGAGCCCGAGCAGCGATGGCGAGCTCCTGCCAACGACATCGCATCGCATCGGTGTGCAGTGTGGCGCTGTGCGCGTGCGCGCTCGCACAAGCACACACGAGTTTCGGCGAATCGTGAATTCGAGAGCGAAAACACGTCGCGATGGCTCGCCATCTGCTCGCAGCCGCGCGACCCCTCTACTCCCGTAGTTTCGAGGTATGCGCGCCTGGGGGTCGCGCCTGTGCCTCGCGTTTCAAGGAGCACCCATGAAGCTCACGACCCTCTCGACGCTCGCGGCGCTCACGCTCGCGGTCGCACCCGCCGTTGCGTTCGCGCAGGACACCACGAAGACGAAAGACTCCGTCTCGGTGAAGACGACGACGAAGACCTCCACCGGCGACGTCGCCGCGCCGCTCAACTCCGCGACCGTGATCGCCGCGATCAGCGCGCCGGCCGCCGCCGCGGATCAGATCAAGAACGCGTCGGTCGCATCGGCGATGAAGGTACAGGTCGCCGACGTCTCGCCGATCGCGATGGGTGCGGATGCGAAGTCCTTCAACGAAGCACGCGAGAAGGGAAAGGCGGATCTGCCGAAGCTCCAGTCGGCGATCGCGAGCAACCTCGCGGTGTCCGCGGCGCTCAAGGCCGCATCGACGCCGGCCCTGACCGCCGCCGACATCCTCGGCGCAACGGTCGGCACCGACGGCACGATCACGCTCTACTACCACCGGATGTAGCAGCAACCAGCAGTTAGCCCGTAGCACGCAGCGCGCCGCCGGACTCGTTCCGGCGGCGCGTTCGCCTTGTGTCAGGAACATCCATCGACGGGAACCCGACGCAGCTGACCGCGATACCTTCCGGGTCGCCCGCGCACGGGCGTGCCGGCACGCCGTCCTGCCTCACACGTTTCTCGGAGCTCGCATGCGTTCGTCGCTCGTCGCCGCCGTGTTGTTCGCGTCGATCACCCTTCCTCTCGCCGCGCAGGCGCCCGCGCAACCCGCCGCTCCCGCCGCGGCGACGTCCGCATTGCCGCCGCTCGTGCGGCCGACGGATCCGAATGCCTGGATCATCGACGTGACGCACTCGGAGCTGACGTTCCGCATCCGGCACTTCGTGAGCAAGGTGCGCGGCCAGTTCAACAAGTGGCAGGGCACGGTCATCGCCGATCCCACGAATCTCGGCGCGGGCTCCGTCGAGATCGCGATCGATGCGTCGAGCGTGGACACGAACAACGAGCGCCGCGACGCCGATCTTCGCTCGCCGAACTTCTTCGAGGTCGAGAAGTATCCGCTCATCACCTTCAAGAGCACGAAGGTCGAGACGAAGGGCGACGACATCACGCTCGCCGGCGATCTTACGATCAAGGGGATCACGAAGCCGGTCGTGCTCAAGGGCACGTACAACGGCCTCACGAAGGACGCGCGCGGCGCCGAGCGCGCGGGCTTCGAGGCGTCGACGAAGATCAATCGCCTCGACTGGGGGATCACCTGGAATCGCGTCGCGGAAGGCGGCGGCGCGATGCTCGGCGACGATGTGGAGATCACGATCGCGCTCGAGGCGTTCAAGCCGCCGAAGCAGGGCTGAGCGTCTCGCCGCTCGCCGCGCGGGTGGGTATCGTTGGCGATTCCCACCTGCCTCGAAGGAGAGCTCCGGTGATCGCACGTCCGTCGATCCAACTCGGTCTCATCACGTTCCTCGCGCCCGCGCTCGTGCTCGCGCAGGCGAACAAGACGCCGACACCTCGCGAACCCGGCGCGACGCCGCAGCCCTCCGCGACGCAGTTCGACTCGACCGCGATGCAGGCGCTCGAGTGGCGCAACGTCGGGCCGTTCCGCGGCGGACGCGCGACGACGGCGACCGGCGTCGTCTCGAATCCGCTCGTGTACTACATGGGCGCGACCGGCGGCGGCGTGTGGAAGACGGAGGACGCCGGCACGAGCTGGCGCAACGTGTCGGATGGCTTCTTCCACACGGGCACCATCGGCGGGATCGCCGTGAGCGAGGTCGATCCGAACGTCATCTACGTCGGCACCGGCGAGGCGCCCGTACGCGGACAGTCGTCGTCGTACGGCGACGGCGTCTACAAGTCCACCGACGCCGGTCGCACGTGGTCGCACGTGGGGCTGGAGAACACGCGACAGATCTCCAAGGTCATCATTCACCCGCGGAACGACGACATCGTCTACGTCGCCGCACAGGGCTCGCGCTGGGCGCCGACCGACGATCGCGGGATCTATAGATCCATCGATGGCGGCAAATCCTGGAAGCGTGTTCTCTTCGTCGACAAGAGTGCGGGACCGGGCGATCTCTCAATGGATCCGAACAACGCGCGCGTCCTGTACGCGGCGTTCTGGGATCATCAGCGCACGCCGTGGCAGGTGCGAAGCGGTGGTCCGAATTCCGGCATCTGGAAGACGACGGACGGGGGCGACACGTGGACGCGTCTCACCGAAGGTCTGCCCAAGATGATGGGCAAGATCGGCGTCAGTGTCTCGGGCGCGAACAGCGATCGCGTCTACGCCGTGATCGAAGCCGACGAGGGCGGCGTCTTCCGCTCCGACGATGCGGGCAAGAACTGGCGCCGCACGTCCGATGATCGCATCACGCGCGCGCGCGCCTGGTACTACACGGTCGTCGCCGCCGATCCGAAGAACGCGGATGCGCTCTGGCTCATCAACGCGCCGCTGCTTCGCTCGATCGACGGCGGGCGCACGTTCCAGAACGTCAACGTGCCGCACGGCGACAACCACGCGATCTGGATCAACCCGAACAATCCGCTCAACGTCATCAACGCGAACGACGGCGGCGCGAACATCTCGTTCAATGGCGGCAAGACGTGGTCGTCGCAGATGAATCAGCCGACGGCACAGTTCTATCGCGTCGAGGTCGACGATCGCTTTCCGTACTCGCTCTATGGGGGACAACAGGACAACACGACCGTCGTGACGAAGAGCCGCACGTTCGGCCCCGGCATCGATCGCGACGACTGGGCGATTCACGCCGGCTGCGAGAGCGCGAGCTTCGCGTTCGATCCGAAGAATCCGCGCTACACGTACGCGACGTGTTATCAGGGCATCATCGAAGAATTCGACAGCGAGACCGGCACGCGTCGCAACATTCAAGCATGGCCCGCGCTCGGCCTGGGCGAGCCGAGCGATCTGCAGAAGTACCGCTTCAACTGGCAGGCGCCGCTCACGAGCTCCCCGCAGGATCGCAAGGTGCTCTATCACGGCGGCAACGTGCTGTTCCGATCGAGCGATCGTGGCGTGACGTGGACCGCGATCTCGCCCGATCTCACGCGCAACGACAAGTCGAAGCAGGGACTCGGCGGCACGCCGTTCACGAACGAAGGCGCCGGCGGCGAGGTGTACGGCACGATCTTCTACATCGCGCCGTCTCCGCACGATGCCGCGACGATCTGGGTCGGAACGGACGACGGCTATTTGCAGCTGACGCGCGATGGTGGAAAATCGTGGACGAACGTCACGCCGAAGGGCGTGCCCGAAGGTCAGTTCAACACCATCGAGGTCTCGCCGTCCGACGCGGCGACGGCGTACGCGGTCTTCACGCGCTACAAGCTGAACGACAACGCGCCTCACATCTATCGCACGACCGACTACGGCAAGTCGTGGTCGGATCTCGCCGGCGGGCTGCCGCAGAACTATCCGGCGCGCGTCGTTCGTGAGGATCCCAAGCGAAAGGGATTGCTCTACGCGGGCACCGAGACCGGCGCGTGGGTGAGCTTCGATGCGGGCGCGCGCTGGCAGAAGCTCGGGAAGGGGATGCCGCCGGTGCCGGTGACGGATCTCAAGGTGCACGACGACGATCTCGCCGCGAGCACCGAGGGACGCGCCTTCTGGGTGCTCGACGATCTCACGACGCTGCAGCAGATGAGCGACGCGACGGCGAAGGCCGACGTCGAGCTGTTCAAGCCGCGGCGCACCTATCGCACGGATGGCTTCACGCTTCCGACCGAAGTCCCGAGCCTCGGCAAGAATCCGCCGAGCGGCGCGGTGCTGCGCTACTCGCTCGCGCAGGCGGCGGACAGCACGTCTCTGCTCAAGCTCGAGATCGTCGATGGCAGCGGGACGGTCCTGCGCACCTTCTCGAGCAAGGCCGCGCCACCGGCGGGACCCGGCGTACCGCCGACGCCGACGCTCGCGGCAAAGAAGGGGCTCAATCAGTTCGTGTGGGATCTGCGCGCCGATGCGCCGTCGCGGGTCGCGGCGCTGTTCACCGTCGGTCAGCCGACGGGCTATCGCGTCGGCCCTGGCACGTACACCGCGCGTCTCACGCTCGGCTCACGCACGGTGTCGCAGCCGTTCGACGTGCTGAACGACCCGCGCATCCAGGTCATCGCCGCCGAGCAGCAGCAACAGATCGCTGTCGCCAAGGCGATCGTCGCGAAGGTGAACGAGATTCACCAGGCGGTGACCGAGCTGCGCTCGGTGCGCGATCAGGCGAACACGCTCGCGACGCGCGCGAAGGAGATTCCCGACGGCACGACGCTCGGCGCCGAGGCGAAGAAGGTGTCGGCGAAAGCGGACACGATCGAGGCGCGACTCGTGCAACCGAAGATCAAGACGTTCCAGGACGTCATCAATTTCCGGAATGGGCTTTCCGATCAGTACATGTACTTGCAGGAAGCCGTCGAGGGTTCGGCGGGTCCGGTGACGCGCGGCGCGACGGAGCGCGGCTCGGATCTCGATGCGGAATGGGCGCAGTGGCGCGCGAAGATCGAGGTGCTGCTCGGCACCGACGTGCCGGCGCTCAACGCGCTCGCGGCGCAGAAGGGCGTGCCGGCCGTGATCGTGAAGACGAAGCCGAAAGTCGCATCATGACGCAGCGAGCCGGAGGTTCCTCGCTGCGCTCGGAATGACGAGTGTGGTGTCGTTCCGAGCGCAGCGAGGAACCTTCGGCTCGTGCGAAGATGATGTCTACCGTGCCGGCGCGAGTGCGAGAACGCGGAGCGGTGAGCCGCTCCCGTTCACGATCTTGAGCGGCGCCGCGATCACGATCGCGCCCGTGGCCGGCAGCTGATCGAGATTGCACAGGCTCGCGAGCCCGAACTTCCCGTTCCCGTGCATCGTGCCATGGTTGGGGAAGGGCGGATCGAAGCGGCCGGCCTGACCCGCATCGGTTCCCACCGTCTCGACGCCGACGCCGAGCACGTCGCGATCCTTCGCGAGCAGCGCGGACGTGCGCGCGTCGAAACCCGGTGAGTGCGGCCCATCGTCGGCGACGTTGAGGAATTCCTTCGCGCCTGTGCGCGTGCTCCACCCGGTACGCAGCAGCACCCACGCGCCCTTCGGGATGCGGCCGTGCTCCTTCTCCCACGCCTCGAGTCGCTCGGGCGTGAGCAGGAAATCCGGATCGCGCGCCACGTCGGCGGTCACGTCGATCACGCATGCGGGCCCGACGAAGCGCTTTGCGGGGATCGTGTCGCAGGCGTTGTTGGGAAGATCCTTGCCGCTGATCCAGTGCACCGGCGCATCGAAGTGCGTGCCCGTGTGCTCGCCCATCGTGATCGTGTTCCAATACCAGCCGGGTCCCTTCTCGTCGTACTTCGAGATGACCTCGAGCGTGACGCCCGGCGACGACGCGAAGATCGGCGGCAGGCCGATGACCGGCGTGTCGGGGCCGAGCGGCTGCGTGAGGTCGACGACGATGACGGAGCCGTCGGCGAGCGCGGAGACGAGATCGGTGAGGATGGTCATGAGACTTGGGACAGGGTTTGTCATCCCTCGCTTCGCTCGGGATGACAACTACTTCTTCTTCAGCCAGCGCGCGAACTCGAATCGGTTCTCGAGCAGCGACAGATCGGTCACGAACGCGCTGGGTCCCACCGCGTCGACCTTCGCCACGATCGTCGTCAGTTCCCTCGCGGCGATCGCCTCGCGATACGCGCGCACGAGCTCATCGACGGTGACGACGGTCTCCGTGCGCGGCACGCCGGCGCCTGCGGCGATGGCGGCGAGATCGCTGCCGGTGCTCGTCGCCGTCGGGAAGCCGCCGACGCTGAGCAGCGACTCGTTGTCGAACACGACGTGCACGAGGTTCTTCGGACGATAGCGCGCGAGCGTCGTGAGCCCGCCGAGGTTCATCAGCACGGAGCCGTCGCCATCGAAGACGACGACCTGCACGTCCGGCCGCGTAAGCGCGATCCCCAAGCCGAGCGACGACGCGAGCCCCATCGCGTGCTGCAGATAGAACTGGTTCGGCCGATGGCCGATCGACTGAAGCTCGGCCGCGACCGCGCCCATGATCGTGACGACGGCGACGTCACCGAGCTCCGGATGCAGCGCCGTCAGCGCATCGAGGCGGCGCATCTCAGGCCTCCTCCCACATCAGATCGCGCGTCAGCAGCAAAGCGACGGGGCGATTCGCCGAGTACGCGAGTGTGAGCGCTTTGCGAATGCGATGCTCGACGTGCGACGTCGCATCGAGCAGCGCGTACGGGATGCGCAGCGCGCGCAACACGTGCTCGGTCACGCCGCCGCCTTCGGTCTGCCACGGATCGCGCTCGCCGAACTCGCCGCGATGGCTGATGAGCATGAGCAGCGGGATGCGATAGAGCTGTGCGCCGCTCACGATGCCGTTGATCGCCGCGAGGAAGCCGTGGTTCTGCATGAGCATCGCCGAGCGCACGCCGGCGAGATGCGCGCCCATCGAGACGCCGACGCCCTCTTCCTCCTTCGCGAGTCGTACGAGGTGCATGTCCGGATCATCGTCGGCCATGCGAATGAGGTGCACGAGCCACGTCTCGGGCAGCGCGGACATGAGCTTCACGTCGCACGCCTTGAGCGCGTCGTAGATGCAGCGAGAGCTGGATTGCGAGACGGGCATGCGTCGCGGGTGAGGTCGAGTGAGTCGACGAAGGTGCGGGGAGAGGAGAGTCGGCGCAACGTCGTTCCGCCAGTCCGAGCGAAGGGGAACCCCCGGCGCGTGGCGATACGAAGCCGACTCACCGTAGTGCGTTTTCGATCTCCTTCACGAGCGTCGTGTCCTTCTCGGAGATCGGACCGACCTTCCGCCACCGCAGCGTGCCCTGCTTGTCGATCAGGTACGTCGCCGGTACGCCGACGGCGAGAAACGTCTGCGACACGCGCTCGTCGGGATCGTGCCAGAGCGGATACGTCATCTTCATGTCGCCCGCGAACGCCTTGATCTTGGCCTGCTCACCCGCCGCGTCGACGCTCACGCCAACGACCTCGAAGCCGCGCGCCGAGTATCGCTGATGGAGCTCCTCGAGCACCGGGATCTCGAGGCGACATGGATGACACCACGTCGCCCAGATGTTGAGCAGCACGACCTTGCCGCGTTCGCTCGCGAGCGTGATCGGCGTGCCATCGACCGTCGTGCTCGCGTACGTCGGCGCGGGCGAGCCGATGGCGACGACGCCAGGCCCGCCGGACGCGGCATCGCGGCGCCCGCACGCGAGCGTGGCGCAGAGCAGGAACGCGATTCGGAAGCGCATCATCGAGAGGACGGGAGCGTAGCGCGCGCGACGCGCACGCGCGAGGGCGGTCCGGGCTCGGTCCACGCGACGATGAGATGATCGCCGCTCCGCGACATGCGCGGGAATCCGCTCGCACGCGCGCCGGTGGACGACGCGACGGTGAGTGCGCCGCTGCGTGACCCACCGAGCGACACGGCACGGAGCCGCACCTCCGCTCGGCCGCCGTTCTCGCGCGGTGCGGGAACTGCCGGTGCCGGCGACGCGCCGACGCGTTCGATCCAGCTCACGATCGCGCGCCCGCCGCCATCGAGCTCCACGTCGACGCGACCCGCCGGCTGTCCATCGTCGATCCGCACGGGCTCGCGCCAGGTCGCGCCGCCATCCGTCGAGAACGCGAGCTGCACCTTCGCCGTGTCACGCGCGGCGGTGAACCACGCGATGGCCACCGTATCGCCTCGCGCCGAGAGCTGCGGGCCATTCACGGGACACGCTTCGATGTGCCAGCCGTCGGCGTGCACGGGTGCGGGCGTCGTCCATGCGCCCTTCACGAGTCGCGTCGTGACGACATCGCGAATCTCGTCGGAAGAGCGATCGCGATATGCGACGATCGGTCCGCTGCTGGTGAGCGCGACGGCGGTCTGACAGCAATCGCACGAGCGAGCGTCGAGCACGTGCTCGGCGCTCGCGATGCCGTTCGCGCCGATCGTCGCGCTCTGCACCATCATCTCGCGCACGCTGTCCCGCATCGCATCCTTGCGCCCGTCGAGCCACGCGAGCGCGATCGAGTCGCCGCCGGTCGGCCACATCGCGACGAAGCCGTGCTCGACGGGACCGGCGTCCCGATGCGGCGTGATCGGCGCGCTCCACGTCGCGCCGTCGTCCGTGGACTGCGCGACGCGCACGCCGTAGGCGTACTTGCCCGTGTCGCCGCGCGCGAGCCAGTACGCCGCGAGGCGGCCGCTCGCGCTCGCCGCGAGTCCGGGAAAGTCCGCCCAGTTCACGACGAGATCGCGACTGCGCACGACATCGCGCGCAGCGCTCCACTGGTTGCCGCCGAACGACGCGATGCGCATCGCGTGCGTCGAGTCGCTCGCCGGCTCGAGCCACGAGAGCCACACGCGTCCCTTCGCGTCGGTGACGAGCGAGGGCTCGCCGCTGCCTGCGCCGGCGGGCGACGGAAGCGAATCGAGCGCGGCGACCGGTGGCGCGGCGTCGCGCGTG
>JADMIO010930492.1_pt1 | contig 23654 bp, 19 predicted proteins | sample 8958161 | NCBI WGS metagenome assembly JADMIO01 (sample SAMN16585339, study PRJNA669376) | soil metagenome | isolation source: Crop rotation soil | place: USA: Cullars Rotation, Alabama | collected 2011
GCCGCGACTTCAAGTCACGTGAATTCCAAGCTTCGGATCCCACTGTGCTGGAAAGTCTTCAGCAACGCGACGATTTCCGCCCCGCCGCCCGCGGTGCGTTTCACAATTGCGTCGATTTGATCTTTGGGCAGTAGCTCAGTCACCGGGATTCCGGCGCAGGTTGAGTAACGCGGGAGCGGCACCATCGTGTCGCCGTGTCCGCCCAGCACAAACGCGGTCACGTTTTCCACGGAGACGTCGAGAGCTTCGGCGAGAAAACATCTCATGCGCGCTGAGTCGAGCACGCCGGCCATGCCGATCACGCGATGTTTCGGAAATCCCGAGCGCCGCAGCGCGACCTGGCACATCGCATCGAGCGGATTTGAAACGATAATCAAAATCGTGTTTGGAGAGCGCTTGACGATTTCATCAACAACCTTGCCGACGATGTCGGCATTCGTCTTCAAAAGATCGTCACGGCTCATGCCCGGCTTGCGCGCCAGGCCCGCGGTGATGATGACGACGTCTGAGTCTTTGGTTTCCTCATAGCCGTTCGTTCCGATCAGGCGCACATCGAAGCCTTCGACGGGCGCGGCCTCAGCCAAATCCAAAGCTTTGCCTTGCGGCACGCCCTCGACGATATCGACCAGAACCACGTCGCCAAGTTCCTTGGACGCGAGCCAATGCGCCGCGGTCGCGCCGACGTTTCCGGCGCCCACCACTGTAATTTTCTTTCGAGTTCCCATACTGAATCCTTTCGAGTGGCACGGACTTCAGTCTGTGATTGCAGCGACCGACCGCCACAGACTGAAGTCTGTGCCACGAATTGTTGAATTGTTCTTGAGCGCCGTGGGGCGCGCAATGTTTATAGTTCAATCGTTTGCCAATTTCAAAGCGGGGTTGTGAAGTCAGTACCAACTGAGTAAGCGGGTGGGATTGCGATTCACCCGATAGAATGCTTAACCCACCCGCTTACGCAGGTGATACTGACTCTACTCGTCCCACCAAGACGACTGCGGCCCAGTCTGTTATAAATGGCCGGTCGTGGCTGACGATCTCACAAACAAATCCGCGTCCGAACTAGTCACCCTGATTCGCGCGCGGGCGCTTTCTCCGGTCGAGGTTGTTGAAGCCCACCTGCGCCGAATCGAAGAGGCAAATCCTTCGCTGAACGCGATCGTGACCATCGCGGACGACGCGATCGAAGTTGCCCGCGCGCGCGAAGCCGACTTAGTAAGTGGTCGAGCGGTGGGCGCGCTGCACGGGTTGCCTCTGACGATCAAAGACACGATTGATACGGCCGGGATTCGGACCACGAGCGGCTCACGATTACTCGCCCAGCACATCCCGCAAAAAGATGCTGCGGTGGTGGCGAAATTGAAGGCTGCGGGCGCAATCATTCTTGGCAAGACAAACGTTCCCGAGATGGCCGTTCCTTACGAGTGCGACAATCCCGTTTTTGGCAAGACTAGTAATCCGCATGATGTTCGTCGCACCTCAGGTGGATCGAGTGGTGGCGAGGCAGCGGCGATCGCAGCGCGCATGTCTCCAGCCGGAGTTGGCAGTGATCTGTCGGGTTCGATTCGCGTGCCTGCGCACTTTTGTGGCATCGCGGGTTTAAAGCCCACGACCGGCCGCGTGCCGATGGACGGTCACACACCTGCCGCCGAAGGCGTCGTCTCGCTTGGCGCTTGCATCGGGCCGATGGCGCGACACGTCGAAGATCTCGAATTGCTGTTCAGTTCGATGGCTGAACCGACAGATTCTGAAATAGACCAGGCTCCCGATTTTCTGCGCGGAGTCCGCGTCGCCTGGTATGCGACGGACGGCGTTACGCCGGTGTCGAAGGAAGTGCGTGGCGTTGTCGAAGCCGCGGCGCAGGTTCTGGGTCATGCCGGGCTGCAACTAATTGAAGCGACGCCGCCTGGCATCTCCAAGGGTTCGCAACTTTGGATCGATCTGTTTTCAGCTGCCGCGAACCGCGAGATCGCCACGCTGTATGGCGGACGGGAAGACGAAGCCGGACCGAATGTCGCGCGTCTCCTGCGCGGCCTCGAGGATGCGCCCACGGAACTCAACGGAAAGATTGAAACGGCCGAGCGTTTGGCGGACACCGTGCTTGAAAGGCAAAGACTGCGGGAAGAGTTGCTTCGATGGATGAAAGAAACGCCGTTGCTTCTGGCGCCAGTGGGTGCGACCGCGGCGTTCGAGCACGGGGCTGAGCGCGTGGATGTGGACGGAAAACTGATTAGCGTGTTTCGCGCCTTTGGCTACTCGCAAATTTTCAACGTTTTTGGCTTGCCGAGTGTGACCGTTCCGGCCGGCCGTACGGCGAACGGTTTGCCCATCGGTGTGCAAGTCGTCGGCCGGCCCTTCGAAGAGCGAACGGTCCTTGCGGCGGCCGCAATCATCGAAGCGGCCTGTCAGAACCACCTGAGGTAGCCGGTGGTTGCACTTCGTCACAGTGCGCGGTAGTCGCTAACCATCAGGCGCCCGCTACCACAGGCCGTTCTGACCTTTCCCAAACACGAATAGGAACGCAAAGAAAACTCCAACTTTCATTAGCGAACCGCTTTCGTTATAGTGACGCGCGAAAATTTCTTTTCTTGCGGTCGGAGGTAACGCGATGACGTTCGCAACTCTTTTGCTGTTTCAGGCCGAGGCGCTCGGCGCCGTGGTGACGATTTTTCTCCTCCTGTTTCTCGGCATCTTTCTCCTGATTGTCGCGGCGAAGACGATTAAGATCGTCCCCCAGGCGACGGTCATGCTGATCGAAAGACTGGGACGCTTCAGCCGGGTCGCATCGAGCGGCCTGAACATCATCGTGCCGTTCTTCGACAAGCCGCGCGCGGTTTACTGGACTAATACTCGTTCGGGAATGACGTCGATCGATTTGCGCGAGCAGTACATCGATCTGCCGCCCCAGCCGGTAATCACCCGCGACAACGTAACCATTCATGTGGACTCAGTCGTCTACTGGCAGATCATCGATCCGATTAAAGCAGTGTACGAGATGAACGATCTGGTCGGCGGATTAGTGCAATTGACCATCACCGGCATGCGGGCCGTCATGGGTGACATGGATTTGGATCACACGCTCTCTCAACGCGATCAGATCAATTCAAAGCTGCGCATCATCCTGGACGAAGCGACCGACAAGTGGGGTGTGAAAGTCACGCGCGTGGACGTGAAGAACATCAATCCTCCGGAAGACGTCCGGGTCACGATGGAAAAACAGATGACGGCGGAAAGAAATCGTCGGGCCCTCGTCCTGCAGGCGGAGGGTGAGAAGCAAGCGGCGGTGACGCGGGCCGAAGGCGAGAAGCAGGCGGCGGTGACGCGTTCTGAAGGCGAAAAGCTTTCGGCGATTCTGCAAGCAGAAGGTTTAGCCCAGGCGCGTTTGCGACAAGCCGAGGCGGAGGCCCAGGCGATTACCCAGGTAGCCGAAGCGATGCATGAGCACGGCAACCCGGCGCAGTACCTGATTACGAGAACTTACATCGAAAGTTTGCGTGACATGACTAAGAGTAACAACGCAAAGGTGATTTTCATGCCGGTTGAAACTTCAGCCATGCTGGCCAGCGTTGGCACGATCAAGGAGATGTTGTCTGAGACCGGTAAGAGTTCTGACGACTCACAGAAGCCGCCACCGCCACCAAGACAGTTGAGATAACGAGCTCAAAGAAATCCATTTCTGTAGCCCAGGCGTTTACGCCTGGGAAAGCAAACCATTTCTGTAGCCCAGGCGTTTACGCCTGGGTACCAAGGCAAACGCAGACAGAAGCCCCATTAATGGGGCTTCGTTGCTAATTGGAACGACGCAACCCAGCCGTAAACGGCTGGGCTACAGAAAACGATCCTCACGGATCACGCACAAGCGGCGCTTGCGCATCATCGCAACCAGCACGCGCGCTCAGATTTTTCGCGCTTCGCGCTCAAGCGGGCAAGGATGCCCGCGCTCCTGTCAGGTCAAGCCGGTCCTCACGCATCCTCGCATTCGCATTCGGCTACGAGTTCCCGCGCCGAGGCGAGGTCCGGATGGGCCAGCTTTTCATAAATCTCAACCGCGCGCTGGGCGTACGGCAGAGCTTCTTCTTTCTTTCCCTGGCCCAGAAGGGCCTGGGCAAGACCACCAGCATCGCTGGCGATCAATTCCAGTCGCCCGAGTTTTTCGGACAAAGGCAAAGCATCGCGGGCAAGCGCTTCGGCGTTCGGCCAGTCATCGCGTTCGAGCGCCAGCCCTGCAAGACTGCCGGTAACGATTGCAATCCCCTCAGCGTCGGCGACGACCTGATAGATGCGAAGAGCCTCCCGGTAGTCGCGCTCAGCAGCCGCGCGATCACCGAGGTTAGCCTCGGCAGATGCGAGGGCACTCAACCCGATAGCCACTTCCAATCTCTCGGGGCCCAAGGTGCTCCAGAGCTCCACGGCTCTACGATAGGCTCCTATAGCGGTGTTGAAATCCTTTGCCAGAGTGTGTGCATCGCCGCGAAGCCGGTAGAGCCAAGCTCTATCCTTAGCCTTGGCTTTCGCTAAGCGCCAATGACGTTCGGTGTTCTCCAGGCACGCAAGCATCTCAGCAGGTCGGTCTCGCAGAAAGTGAATCCAACTCGCGTAGGCGGCTTGCCAACCGGCACCCGAGAAGTCTTTCGCTGCCACGGCTTTCCTTTCCGCGTCGGACGAAAGCGTGAGCCATTCATCCCAACGCCCCGTAAACTCGAGGAAATGCCGGAGCGCGGCGCAAACGGACTGAAGCTGGTCATTTTTACCAGCAAGAAAACGCGACAGAGCGGCGGCGACAGTTGGCCAGGCAGCGTCTAGTCGGGGAAAGCGGTCGTATTTCTTATATCCGTTCTCAACCACCAGTGCGTAAGCATGCTTTTCCAACCGGTCCCCCGTCTCGCGCAACACCTCGGGATTTTTCACTCGCAAGAAATCTGCGACGAGGGGGACAAGGGTGAAGGTCTGGAGTTCCTCACTGGGAACAACTAGCGAGCGGTTGATGAGCGATTTGAGCGCGCGCTCAATTTCTGCATCGTCGCGCTCGGCTATGCTGGAAAGGTGCTCAACTTTAGCCGGCAAAGTGAAATACGTGAGAGCGCAAAGAGCGTTAGTCTCAGCCTGGCTGAAATCATCGACCAAGTCGCCGAAGATGAACTCGAGCGGGTCATTTCCTTTCGGACAGGAGCGCAGATAATGAATAGCATCGGTGAAAGTGACGCAACTACCACGGCCAATCTGTCCCGCCGTCCAGCGCAACAGTAAAGGCTTGCGTCCGGTCTCACGGCAGAGCGTCAGGCGCTCCGCTTCGCTGGTTTGCTCTAGCGCGGGATTGGTTTCGGCGAGCTTGGCGAGCGTCGCAAGCGCAGCCTCTTCGCTAAGTTCTTCTAGAATTAACTCCTCGGCGGCTGAGCCGATGCGCCCGCGCGAAGTAAGAATCGCCTTGCAGCCGCGCGGCAATTTCTTAACGAAGGTGAAGACGGTATCGCGTTCGCGCTTCAGTAGTGATTCCAGGTTGTCAAGAATAAGCAGAGTCTTAGTGCCCCGAAGTGCATCCAGCAGCATCCGCGGTCGTTCGCTTTCAACTGCCTTGGCAATGTCATCGCGGCCGAGTTCGCGGGCCAGTTCGTTGAGCAGCTCAGCGAGGCCGCTAATCAGAAAACCCGATAGATCGCGCACGCCATCGTCGTCGAGTTCGCGGGATTTGAGCGAAACGAAAACGATTTTCTCAAAAGCGTCCGCGGACACGTCGTACGCTGCACGGACGGCTAGGGAAGTCTTACCCATCCCCCCGGGGCCATCAATCAGGGCACCCCAAGTTCGGGACTCGGGATCAAGTGCATCGGCGATTCTGCCTAACTCGTCCTCGCGTCCGAAAAATGGTTGCAGTGAAGGGAGATTATGCGGAATCGACGTGCGCGGCGTGGAATCTGTCGCGACGGCGTTTTTGGTGTAGTGGTCCTTTGCCAAGCCTTCGTTGAGCGCGAGGCGTTCGAGAATGAGAGTGGCGAACTGTTCCGGCGTTTTCTCGTCGAGTTCAATGAAGCCGGCGAGACCGAACAAGCCCTTGCCCTCAGCGCGCTCAAAGCGGCTGAGGAGAATCTGTTTCGAGTTTCCTTCCTTAATGATCGAGAAGATTGCGCGCCATTCTAGCCCGCACCATTCTCTGCGATCGTAGTCAGGGCAGAAGGCCGCGACGATGAGATCAGAATCGTTTTTATAAAGCGCGGGCAGGTCGAAAGCGAGGTCAGCCTCAGCAAATTCCGCTTCGTGAAATTTGTCGTAGAGGATCTGGGCCTCACCAAAGCGAACGGCGAGAATCCGGGCGACCTGGGCGACGAACTCTCGTTTCTCGCCCGCGAAAGAAAAGGCGATGCGATAGTGTTTCGCGTTTCCTGATTTGTCCTCAGGCATTGGGAGTCTTCCTCGATGCGGCGCAGATTTTGGCACTGGCTTGCGTCAAAGACAAGAGTTTTGTAGTCCCGTCTTAGACAAATGACAGCATCGATTGCTCGGCTCACTAAACTCCGGCTGGGCCACTCCGATGCGCGGCAGGTCTCCGACTTGCCGGCTGGAAACCGTTCTTTTTCATTGGGTCTTCGACCCGGCGACGGTCAAAGACCGGTTAGGGAAAAAAATAAGCGCTCGACGGCAAGTCGCAGACTTGCCGCGCATCAGAGTGGCAGAGCCATTTGCTAGTAAGTCATTGCACTGTTGATGAGCCTTCCCTGACGGTCGGGCCAATGTCCCGAGCGGCTTTGCCTCAAAATTACTTGTTCATGTTATGCCCGTGAGCTGTTTCACTCACACCTGCCTTCAGCCAGGTGTCGCGAATGCCAAAAAGATCGGAAACCGTTTAAACGGTTTCCCGCCTCAGCACTCCCTATGTCACCGGTTAAAGCCGGGTGTGAATGAGACCCTAGCGCTCGCTTTTAGAGGAAAAGCCGTCTCGACCTGTACCTTTCCCAGGTTGGCAACTTGCGCCCCCGCATGTAAAATTCTTCGCTTAATTCGTGAAAGAAATAGGTAACAGTGTGACTGGCGAACTCACTCGCCCCGACGACCTCGAAGCGCGCATCTTTCGCTCGATGGTCTTCGCGGTGACGGTCGCTGTGATCGTTAGCGCGATTGTGGCGCCATGGCGCGTGACGAGCGGGCTGATGCTTGGTGGCGTGCTCTCGCTCTTGAATTATCGCTGGCTGCACGGCTCAGTGGCGGCGCTGCTGGACATGCAAAAGCCGGGCGCCCAGCCACGTATGAAACTCTGGAAGCATGGCCTGCGATATCTCGTAATCGCGGTTGCGGTGTTTGCGGCTTACCTGCTCCAGCTAATCTCGCTGGCCGCGACCATCGCCGGTCTTTGCTCGTTCGTGCCCGCTTTATTTATCGAAGCCAGTCGTCAGTTTTATTTCGCCATCATTCGTCGAGAGGAATCTTTTTAATGTTCGCTTTGCTGCAACACGCGGAAGAGACGGCCCACGCCGCCGCCGAGCACGCGCCCGAGGCGCAAGAACAGGCGGCGCACCACGCGCCGATTATCGTCAAGATCGTCAATCATTATTTTGGCGAGTACGCGTACAACTTCGAGATGAAGTACACGTACCCGAAGTGGAAATGGCTGCTGGCGAAATTCGGCACGACGCCGGAAGCAGCGTTCGGCGCCTATACGCCAGAGAATGCAATCCCGTGGTACACGATCATGTTCGTCATCGCGTGCATCCTCACGGTTGTTTTGATTTGGATTTTGAAGGGCAAGCTTTCCGAGGACGAGCCCGGCAGTGGACAACAAACCCTGGAAGTTGGCGTGCTCGCGGTTCGCAGCATGCTGCAGGACATCGTCGGCCCACACGGCTTGCAGTATTTCCCGGTGGTGATGACGTTCGCCCTCCTGATTCTGATTTCAAACTTGATGGGCTTCTTTCCGCTGTTCATGAGCCCGACCGCCGCGACCAGTGTGACATTCGCGCTCGGCCTGACATCTTTCGTTTATTACAACTACATCGGCATCAAAGAGAACGGCATCCTCGGTCATCTGGGGCATCTGGCGGGACCGATCTGGTGGATTGCGCCGCTGATTTTTGTGATCGAGCTAATCAGTAACCTGATTCGTCCATTCACGCTCGGCATTCGTCTTTTCGCGAACATCTTTTCGGACGAGAAGGTCATGGAAACGTTTACGCATTTGTTTCCGCCCTACTCGAATTTCGTGGTGCCGAACATTTTGATTCTGGTGCTGTTGATGCCGCTTAGCTTGTTTGTGGCCTTCATTCAAACATTCGTGTTTGTGCTGCTGTCTCAGTTGTACATCAGCGAGGTTTCGCATCCGCACGAAGAGCACGAAGCGCATGGACACGCGGATGATGATGTGCCGGAAATACTCGCGCCCGTGCTGACTTAATTGTTTGAGTGGCACAGACTTCAGTCTGTGATTTTTAAGATCAAATTCACAGACTAAAATACGTACGACTGGCTTAATAAATGCGCGTTTTTTCGAGCGATGCGGCGCCGCGCCGCACACGTTGACGCGTTAACGTTTCGGCGAACACAAGAAACCGACAGCTACTTAATTAAACTTCATGGTCTGTATTGCTGGAGCGCCGTTGTAAGAGGGGCGGTGGATACCGGATGCGGGCGAAATCATTCCCGGCCAAGGTGACTTGAGTTCGCTTAGTTCTTAGGAGACAACAATGAGAAAGTTTGGAATGTTTTTGATGGCGGTTGTCGCCATGATGATTGCGGCGACAGCGGTTTTGGCGCAACCGGCGAATGAAGCAGCTGCGGCCGCGACCGCCAGCGCGAGCGGTGTTAAGGCAATTGCCGCGGGCGTTGGTTTCGCAATCGCCGTAGTTGGGGGCGCCCTCGGCCAGTCGAGAATCGGCGCGGCCGCCTGTGAAGGCGCGGCGCGCAATCCCGGCGCGGCCGGACGTATTCAGACGATGATGATTCTCGGACTCGCGCTGATTGAATCACTCGTGCTGTTTGCGCTGCTGATCGTGTTCGTGAAGGTCTAGTTAGCAAACACGATTCAATAAAAAGAGAAGCGAGCGGAGCTTTTGCAGCCGCTCGCTTTTTTATTGGTACGCACGGGCAAGTGCGTCTTTTGCCTCTCGTAGCGTTGAGAATTGAAGACTCAATCAGGCGTTCTCACGCAAAGCGCAAAGACGCAAAGCTCCGCCAAGATCACCTAACTCTCCAGCCCGCATCTTTGCCGCGCTCGCGCGCATCTGTTACGCTACAAAATCTCTCCGCACCCATCAAATGAAAGTTTGTCCCGTTTGCGACAGAAAATATCCTGACTCGATGACGCTGTGCTCGGCTGAGGCGGCCGTGCTGAAGCGACTCGACGATCCTCTCATCGGTCAAACTCTGGCCGGCAAATACAAAGTTGAAAAGTTGATCAAGATGGGCGGCATGGGAGCCGTCTACCGCGGTCGCCACGTGCTGATGGAAAAGACGGTGGCGATCAAAGTCTTGCGGCCATCACTCGCCGGTGATGATGCGGTGGTCGCGCGCTTTTCACGTGAAGCAAAAGCGGCTTCCCGGATTTCGCACCCGCATGCGGTCAACGTCACGGACTTTGGTGAAGCTGAAAACGGCGTAGTCTTCCTGGTGATGGAGTATCTCGACGGGCACACGCTGAAAGATTTGCTGGCGAAGGAAGGACCTCTTTCGCTGGATCGAACGGTAGAAATTGTCAGGCAGGTCGCCGGAGCGCTGGACGTCGCGCACAGCCAGGGCGTCATCCACCGCGACCTAAAGAGCGAAAACATCATGCTTGTCAGTCACAACGGTGACGAATGGGCGAAGGTGCTCGACTTTGGAATTGCCAAGATCCGGCAACCTGCCGGCGGAACTGATCCCGAGATCACTCAGGCGAACCTGGTCGTCGGCACACCGCAGTACATGTCGCCTGAGCAGTGCGCGCAATCAGGTGCTCTCGATGCTCGTTCGGACGTGTATTCACTCGGGATCATTGTGCACGAGATGCTGACGGGCCGACTTCCGTTCACCGGCGAATCGGCGACGGTGATTATGATGAAGCAGGTGCAGGACCCGCCGCCGTCCGTTCTCGATTCGCGATCGACGTTGCCGGCGGCAGTTGACCAGATAATCAAACGCGCGCTGGCCAAGCAGCCGATCGATCGTTTTCAAACAGCGGGCGAGCTGTCGTCGGCGTTGGCCGAGGTCGCGCAGGGAGAGGCGGCAGAGGCTCCAGTTGTTAAGGGCGCCCCCGTCACCGTCGCGAATACTCCCGTCACGGTTCCGGCCGTAGTAGATGACGTGGACGAAGAAACGGTGGTGCGGCCGAGACACGAGTTCACGCCCGCTCAAGCGGGTGTTGCCAGGGCGCAAACTACTGCGCCCCCGGTTACCGTCGATCGTTTCAATCCATGGCGAATTATTGTGCCCGCAGCGATCGCTTTGGTCGTGGTATTCGGCGTGGTCTATTTGCTCACGAGAGGAAGTTCAACGACCGATCCAAATCAGCCGGCTTTGACGGCTGATCCAAACAGCACGCCGGTCCAACCGACCGGCACCCCAACTGGCCAGGGTGAAAGCGACGTTCACGCGATAGCGGTTGCGACGCCGACACCGTCAGTAACTCCGGGCGCGAGCCCGACGCGAGTCCCGGCCATAGTCACCGGTGATTTCGGAAACGAAAACAGCAACACCAACCGGGGCAACCGGAATTCGAACCAGTCGGCGCAACCTACGCCAAACGACGAACCTCCACCTCCACCGCCGCCAAAACCATCCCCGACCGCCCGCGCAGCTCCCAAAGGTACGCCCGGAGAACCAACGGCATCACCCAATCCACGGTAAGCCTCAGAGCCTTGGCGACGTCGTGCCTTTTCGTCGAATCGCGTCTTCGATTAAGGCAAGCAACGCGTCAGCTTCGGAAATCTTGGTTTCGATCTCAACCACATAGCAGGGCAGGGTGAACTGGATCGAGGCCAACTTTACGGCGTCTTTTGCGGTTGTAAGCAGCGCCTGCGCGCCGGATTCCACACTTCTTTGGGTTAAGCGGTCGACGTCCGTTTGCGTGTATTTATGGTGATCAAGAAAAGCTTTCGTGTGGCGCACATCGAAGCCTTCATCGCGAAGCTGCCGGAAAAAAGCTTTCGGATTACCAATGCCGCAGAACGCGGCAATTGGAATTCGCGCGAGGGCGTCTTTGCTTTTGAAATCTCCCGACCCGAGCGCTGTTATTTTGTCGATAACTGTAGTGGCGCGAAAGATGGGCGCATCACTCGCCTGCGAGATCTGGTCTGCCAGGCGCGAATCAGCGTCGCCGGTCGCACGGGTCACGACAATGCAGCCGGCTCGCTTTAAGCCTTCCACTGATTCACGCAGTGTTCCGGACGGAAAAAGCCTGCCATTTCCCCACGGCTTTGTTGAGTCGATCGTAACAATGTCGAGATCGCGCGCCAGGCGCACGTGCTGGAATCCATCGTCGAGAATCAGCACCTGGGGTTTCAGATTAGCAATTACCCAACGCGCACCGGCCACACGGTCGGCGTCGCAGACCACGGCGGCCTTATGCAAGAGCGCGCGCGCCAGCATCAACGCTTCGTCGCCGGCTTGATCGATATCGGCGACGATTTGTTGGCCATCCGAAACAAGGACGCGTTCCGTTGGATTTGCCCGGCGATAGCCGCGCGTCAGGATGCAAACGCGCTGTTCACGCTCAGCCAGTTTTCGCGCGATCCATTCGACCAGCGGCGTCTTACCGGTACCTCCGGTCGTGATATTGCCAACGCTAATGACGGGGACGGAAACTCCATGAGTTTTGAAGACTCGTTTGCGATAGAGCGCCGAACGAAGTTTGACGGCGGCGCCGTAGGCAAGACTGAGCGGAGCGAGCGCAATGGTTGCGGCCCGGTTCATTTTGCGGTGGCGGCGTGCAACGGCGGAAAGGGAAGCGCTTCATCGGATACGCCGCGAGTCCCAGAGAGCAGGTGCGAAACCATCTCGAGCGTGCGTTCCGTCGCCCCACGATTGCGGTCGCAAACTACTTTCGCTCGCTCTCCGATCGCGCGCCTTTTCGTTTCATCTGACAAGAGTTGAACAAACACTTGTGCGAGATCGGTGGCGGGTTCGTCAGTCTCGCGCAGTTGAATCAGTGCGTCTTCATCGAGCAACGCTTTCGTCACCGCGGCGAAGTTCTGAGTATGCGGCCCGGTAATCGTGCAAACGCCGTGCGTTCCCGGTTCAATGACGCTGTGCCCGCCGTGCGGCGCGATGCTGCCTCCGACGAACGCGAGGTCCGCGGGCGGATACGCCGCGCGCAATTCTCCAATTGAATCGAGCAGCACTACTTCGGCTCTAGAGTCCTGTTCCGAGGGGGCAGCGGAACGGCGAACGAATGAGAGATCCGACTTTGAAAGAATGTCAGCCACCCCATCGAAACGTTCGGGGTGACGCGGAGCGATCAACAGCCGAGCGTTAGGGTGCGTTTGTCGAACCTTGATAAGCGCGTCCATCAGCACCTGCTCCTCCGGCTGGTGAGTACTGGCGGCCACGATCAAAGGGCGCCCGTCCTGAAAACCAAACCGGTCCCGGATCTCGTTTGCGAGTTGTTCATGTGAGTTGCCCGCCGCACTGTCGAACTTAAGGTTGCCGGAAACCACTGTGCGATTCTTTGGCATGCCCAGTTCGCCAATTCGCTCGGCATCGCGCTCAGTCTGCATGAGCGCCAGAGTCAAATCGTTCAGCACGCGGCGAATGAAAGGCCGCACGAGTTTGTACCGGCCGAATGACTTCTCCGAAATGCGGCCGTTGAGTATCGCGACGGGCACTTCGGTTCGTCTAGCTTCGCGAAAAAGCCTGGGCCAGAGCTCAGTTTCCATGACGAGAATCGCTGCCGGCTGAACCTTGCTCAGCACGCGACGGACCGTCCAGGCCCAGTCAATAGGAAAATAAAAAACTGCCTCCGTTTGATCGCCAAAGATTTCGCGGGCGACTTTTTGGCCGGTTACGGTCGTGGTTGAGAGGACAATCGCAAACTTTGGAAATCGAGTCGCGAGCGAGCGCACGATCGATTGGGCGGCCTGAACCTCGCCGACGGAAACACAATGAATCCAGATGACCGGTTTCCCGATTGAGTCGAGCGCCGGGATGTTTCCCAAACGCTGGCCAAGCCCGGTTACGTATTTGCCGCTGCGCAGCGCGTCGAGGGCGAAGCGCGGGAGCAGGATGGTGAAGCCAATGGTTAGAAGAAGACTGTAAAGGAAATACACGGGTTTAGAGTACAAACTTTAGTTTGCATCTCGTCATAAACGCAATCCCGAAGGGTCGGGATTGAACTTTAGATGGAGTCTACTTGGCGCGCTCGATGTAGCGCCCCTCAATCGGATCGACACGGAGCCGATCGCCTTCGTTGATGAACGGCGGGACCTGGATGATGACACCGTTTTCCAGCGTCGCCGGCTTGTTCACGTTTGAAACGGTAGCGCCCTTCAGCGACGGTTCAGTTTGCGTGACGGTCAGTTCCAGCGATGCCGGCAGGTCGATGCCGATAGGAGCGCCTTCATAAAACTCAGCCTGGATCTTTAAGCCGGGCGACAACCATTGCGCCGCATCCCCAAGTTCATCGTCGCTTAAGGCGACTTGGTCGTAGCTCTCAGTGTTCATGAAATGATGATGCGAACCGTCGGAATAGAGATATTCCATTTCATGCTGCTCAAGCGAAGCGCGCTCGACCGTGTCGGCTGAGCGGAAACGATGGTCGAAGGACGAGCCAGTGCGGATGTCGCGTAGCTTGGTCTGAATCATCGCGCGCAAATTTCCCGGCGTGTGATGCCGAAAATCAACAACTTTGCAGGGTTTTCCCTCGAAAACGATGACCATGCCGCGGCGGATTTGGGTTGCTGGAATTGCCATTACTTGGGTACGAAAGCTCCTTAAGTTGGTTCGCGCGGCAGGTAGTGAACGATCCGCGCCTGTTTGCAAACCGACAGTCTAGCGAGGGCGTTGCGAGATTGTCCAGCGGCCATAAACAGAACGAGCAACCTTCGCATAGGTCAGCCGTTGACTGACTTAGCTCGAGTTGCTCGTTCCCAGGAGGAGCCCACCTACCTGTATTGAGTAAACGAAGCACCCAGAAGAAAGTTCCGGAAAGAAAAAATGGGGAAAAGCGTAGAGCTTCGTACTTAGAGCTTAGTAGTTAGAGCTTAGTATTTGAGCTTGGATTCAGAACTATTTTCTTGGCTGAGATCTTCGGGCTAAGCTCTAAGCTCTAACCCCAAAGCTCTAGACTTCAGGCGGCGCGGGCCCGCAGCTCGCGGTTCTTGCGAACGACGCGGTCAAGCCATTCCTGCGAGGCCTGGTAACGCTGGAAGCGCTGCTCTTCAGACTTAAACGCGGGCGTGTGGTAGTAGCGGCGGCCGTTGATGAATTTCGCCGGATGTTTAATGTGCAGCATCTCGTGATACAGGATGTACTCCACAAACCACTCGGGAACTTCGCGCGAATCCAGGGCTTTGCTAATCGTGATCGTCTTATGAACGGCGTCGTGATGGCCGAGGATTCGCTTCGCGCGCCGTTTCGACCAGGTGAGCACGGGTTTCTCGATTGACTCGTCGAAATAACGACGATTTAGCCGGTCAAAGAGTTCGCCCAAGTCGTAGACCTTGCCACGCGCGGATGAAATCACTTTCCGGCCGCGCTTCTGGCGGGCGATGTCCGAGGCTCGCAAAACGTTTGGACTATAGGCATAGGCGCGGTAAACCTGCTCGTGAGCCGGTGGCGCTTTGCGCGAAAGCAGGCGGGAAACAAGCAGGAACGCCAGCGCGCGAATGACATCCGGCGGCGCTGGTTCGAAAACATCCGAGAGCCGAACATAGACACGGCCGGAACGAACGCGAATTGTGTGATGGAGTCCCGCGTACGGGTAAAACCGCACTTCGATGTCGCCGTTATCCAGCCGAAACCGGCGGCCCTTGGGGTCGAGTTGGCGGAAGGCTTCGCCGAAGACTTTCTGAAGATGAAATGTACTTTGGGCCATATCCCGGAGTGCCTGAGCGAGGCCATCTTAGGGGCCAGTTGAAAGAAGCGTCAAACCTTCCGGAGAACCTGTGAAAATGTTCAGGAAAATCGAGTAGCGCTGGACCGTAAAGCTGGAACAGCGTTCGTTGGGAGCCAACTGCGAATACAAGTCGCGGCGCTTCAGTAACTTACGGGCACAGGTGGCTGAGGATGAAGTTGGATGCAGCGGATCGCCGTCTCGTCGAAATCTTGTCATCAAAGGGTTTGCGGCACTTTTCTTTCTTGGCTATACTGACCCGACAGCCGTCTTCCCACAAGTCATTCGGTTCCTCGGCTAGGGGTGAACGCAGACAGAAATAATGGTTAACAGAGGGTCCAAATCAGGTTCGTCGCGTCCCAGCCCGGAAACGCGCCGCCAGGCGGTGCTCGCGGCGATCATTCACGAGCATCTGCTTACCGGCGACGCAATCGGTTCGCATACGGTCGCCGAAAAATTCGAGCATGCCACGGGCTGGAGTTCCGCAACCATCCGCAATGTGATGGTCGAGCTGGACGAGTTCGGTTTGCTCGAACAGCCGCACACATCCGCCGGTCGCGTTCCGACCGATCGCGGCTATCGCTACTACGTCGATAACATCATCAGCGGCACACGCCTCTCGAAATCAGATTTGAAAGCGATTGAGGACATCGGCACGGTTGAAAAACTAACGGCCCGGCCCGATCGATTGATGGAGCGCGCGTCGCATGTGCTTTCCGCGTTATCGGAAAACATCGGCATCGTTGTCTGGCCATCACTCGCTCAGAACGGACTGCAACACATAAGCTTTCTGAACCTTCCCGACAATCGGATCCTCGTGGCAATTGTTTCCACACCCAACGTCGTGCAGGACAAAGTCATTCGGCTTGACGAAAAGTTTCCTCAGGACGAATTGGACCGAATCGCGCGTTACCTCAATGCTGAGTTTCGCGGAAAGAATCTGAGAACGATACGCGCGGAAATAGTGCGCCGGATGAAAGAAGAACGGGATTTGTACGACCGTTTGTTGCACAACGCCGTCTTGTTGTGCGAGCGAAGTCTGGAGGGAGAAGAGGGTAACGACGGCGAAGTGTACATCGACGGCGCTTTCAACATTCTCACAAAGCCCGAGTTTGCGAATCGCGAAAAATTGCGCGGACTTTTGCAAATGCTTGAAGAGAAGTCGCGGCTGGTTAAGATTCTTACCGAGTGTCTTGCTAATGATCCGCTACCTCGAAATGTGAAAGTGACGATCGGCGACGAAAACGTCGCTCCTTCAATGAAGAGCTGCACTGTGATCACTGCCTCTTACCGGCTGGACGGTGAGGTTACGGGGACGCTTGGCGTGGTGGGCCCCACACGAATCGAGTATGGCCGCACAATGGCTGTGGTAAACTATCTTGCACGCTATATCGAGCGTGCGCTAACGAACGAAGCGGGGCTCTGACAAGCGCTCGCTCCGCATCGATTTCCCTGTAAAACTGAACGACCACGAAGGTTTATGGCTTCAGACCGAAAATCGCCAGCGGGAAACCGCATTCCAATTCGCTTTGAAGGCGAAGACCAGTTCGACGAAGAGTCCGCCGAGCCAATTCTGACGGTGGTGGAGGACGACGTCGTTGATGAGACGCAGGCTGATGCGCAAGCTGGAACTGATGATCCGAAGGGCGGGCCTGCCGTAGCTGAGTTGGTGGCGGCGCGCTCTGAGTTGAAGCGGCTGCAGAACGCACTCGCCGAATCGCAGGAAGCAGTTCTCCGGCGGCAAGCCGATTTCGAGAATTACCGGAAGCGCGTTGAGCGCGAGCGCGGTGAAACTTACAACCGGATCGTGGGTGACGTCGCAAAGAAGTTACTGCCGGTGGTGGATAACCTCTCGCGGGCATTGGACGCTGAGCGTTCGCTGCAAACAAGCGAGTCGGAAGAGTTCCGCCACTTCCTTCATGGCGTTGAATTAATCAACAAACAGCTCGCTGATGTGCTCGAAGCGTTCGGAGTTGCGCCGATCGCCGCGGTTGGCGAACCCTTCGATCCTCACTTGCACGAAGCGGTAGTTACGGAACCTTCCGATGAACATGATCCTGACACGGTAATCGAAGAGCTTGCTCGCGGTTACCGGATTGGTGATCGCCTGCTGCGACCTTCGATGGTCAAAGTCGCCGCGCACAAAGACGGTTAACCCTTGTCTCTATGGGGAAGATAATTGGGATCGATTTAGGAACGACCAATTGCTGCGTTGCGGTCCTGGAAGGCGGCACGGTGCAAATTGTTCCGAATAAAGAAGGCGGCCGGACTATGCCCAGCGTCGTCGGTTTCACCGACAAGGGCGAGCGGCTTGTCGGACAGATCGCCAAGCGTCAAGCCGTCACTAACTCAGCCAGCACAGTCTATGCGGTTAAGCGCCTCATCGGCCGCAAGTTCGATTCCGAAGAAGGCAAGCGCATGCGCGCGGCGGTACCCTTCGAGATTGTCTCTTCACCGAATGGTGACGCGCGCGTGCAGGTCCAGGCCAAGGTTTACAGTCCGCCTGAACTTTCCGGAATAGTCCTGCAGCGCCTGAAGGCGGCTGCGGAAGACTTTCTCGGTGAGGCAGTCACGGACGCGATCATCACCGTGCCCGCGTACTTCGACGACACCCAACGACAGGCCACTAAAGACGCCGGCAAAATCGCCGGCTTGCAGGTCAATCGCATCATCAACGAGCCGACTGCCGCGGCGCTTGCTTACGGCCTCGGTAAATCCGAAAAGGAAAAGATCGCGGTCTATGATCTCGGCGGCGGCACATTCGACATTTCGATCCTCGAAATGAACAACGGGGTCTTCGAAGTTTTGTCCACGGCCGGCAACACCTTCCTCGGTGGCGAAGACTTTGACGAAGCGATTATGAACTGGATGGCCGACCAGTTCATGGAAAGTACCGGTATCGATCTGCGCAAAGATCGCCTGGCGCTGCAGCGTTTGAAAGAGGCTGCTGAACGGGCGAAGTGCGAACTCTCGTCCGCGTTCGAAACGACTTTCAACCTGCCGTTCATTGCCGCCGATGCGACGGGGCCCAAGCATCTGAACAAGACGCTAACGCGTGAGAAGTTTGAGGAACTGGTCAGCGACCTTGTCGACCAAACGGTCGAGCCTTGTGAGCGCGCCTTGCGCGACGCAAAGCTTGAAGCCGCCCAGATCGACAAAGTAATTCTGGTCGGCGGCCAGACGCGTTCACAAATCGTTGAGCGTACGGTAGAGAAAATCTTCGGAAAGAGCGCGTCCACCGAAATCAATCCCGATGAAGTGGTGGCGATGGGCGCGGCGATTCAGGGCGGCGTGCTGACCGGCGACGTTAAGGACATTGTCCTGCTCGACGTGTTGCCGTTAAGTCTCGGCCTGGAAACGCGTGGCGGATTGTTCACCAGAATTATCGAACGCAATTCGACGATACCCCTGCGGAACAGTTTGAATTTCACCACGGTCGTCGACAACCAGGCTTCGGTGGAAATTCACGTCCTTCAGGGTGAACGTGACGTGGCCGATGGCAATCGCAGTCTGGGAAAATTCGAGCTCGTGGGCATCCCGCCGGCGCCGCGGGGCGTGCCGCAAATCGAAGTTTCGTTTGAAGTCGACGTAAATGGAATCGTTTCGGTTTCGGCTGCGGACAAGACCACAGGTCGCGAACAGCAAATGCGCATCACGCCCACTTCCGGCTTATCTCAGGAAGAAATTGACCGAATCATCAAAGAAGCCAAATCGATGGCTGATACCGATCGCGCTCAGCGAGATCGCATCGATCTGCAGAACAAGTTGTCGAGTTTAGTTAAGAACACCCAGCGCTCATTCACTGAGTTTGGCGGGCTGTTAGATTTGGAACAGCAGACCACCGGACAGCGTATTTTGTCCGAAGGCGAGTCGGCCACCCGTTCGGACGAGATGGGTGAGATCAGAATGTCGCTTGACGCGGTTGAACGACTCGGCCGCCAGCTTACCGCGGCGATGATGAAGTCAACCATGGGTGAGCAATAAGCGGATTGAGCAACCAGCGTGGTTCGGTTAGAATTTGCGTGCGGTCAGTGGCTTTGCCGGTTAGCCGGCACATCTGCTGGCCGCTCGTTTCGATAAACACCTAATTTCATGGCAAGCAAGCGCGATTATTACGAAGTTTTGGGCGTCAGCCGCAGCGTGACTGAGCAGGAGCTGAAGAGCGCCTACCGGCGGCTCGCTCACCAGCATCATCCCGACAAGAACCAGGGCGACGCGAACGCCGAAGAAAAATTTAAGGAAGCCGCTGAAGCGTACGCCGTCCTTTCGGACGCGGAACAGCGCAGCCGCTACGACCGTTTCGGTCATGCCGGCGTATCGAGCTCCGCGGGTGCGGCCTGGGGCGCGCCCGGCTTTGGCGGGATTGAGGACATCCTCGGCGACCTATTTGGTTTCGGCGACGTATTCGGGGCCGCAGGGCGCGGCGGCAGCCGTCGTTCCACCCAACAGCGCGGCGCGGATCTGCGTTACGACCTTGAGATAAGTCTGGAGCAGGCAGCCACGGGTATGACTGCGCAACTGCGCATTCCAAAACTTGAAAGCTGCGAGAAGTGCAACGGCGCGGGTACCGCGCCGGGAACAACACCCGAGACTTGTCAGACGTGCGGCGGTGCGGGGCAGGTCCGGTTCCAGCAGGGCTTCTTCTCAGTTTCGCGCACCTGCGGTAACTGTCGCGGCGCAGGCCAGGTGATTACTTCACCGTGCGATCAATGTCGCGGCCAGGGCCGTGTCGAACGCGAAAAACAAATCGAGGTAAAGATCCCGGCGGGCGTCGAGACCGGATCGCGTCTGCGACTGCAGAACGAAGGCGAGTCAGGAGCGTACGGCGGTCCGGCCGGTGACCTTTACGTTGTCATCCACGTGGCCGAACATGATTTGTTTGAGCGGCAGGGAAATAATCTCTATTCGTCGGTTCCGGTCACTTTCGCGCAGGCCGCATTAGGATCCGAAATCGTCGTCAAGACCCTGAACGGCGAAGACAATTTGAAGATTCCCGCCGGAACCCAGACGGGCACAGTCTTTCGCGTGCGGGGCCAGGGCATGCCGGTGCTGGGTGGCCGTGGGCGCGGCGATTTATTTGTCTCAGTTTCAGTAGTGACGCCGACGATGTTGACGCGCGAGCAGCGCAAGCTGCTCGAACAGCTTGCGCGCATCGAAACCAAGGATTTGGAAGACAAGAAGTTGTCCGAAAAAGTCCGCGATATTTTTGGCTGACGTGGCTCGCGGGTCCGGCCTCGCCGCACAAGGGCGGCGTCTAAACTGGTCAATTTTTCGCGCAACTGAGCACGCAAAACGAAGCGTGCCGGCCGTCTAGTCACCGAAAGGCAAACACATGAAATCCCCTACGATACGACGCAGTTTGATTGCAGGTTTCCTGTTGCTGGCAGCTTTCTCGGTAGCTGCGGCGCAGGATAATTACCCAGACATGAAGCAGTGGGAGTCGTTCGACTTCGCTGCCAAGCGTATCTCGGCCGCGGACATCGCCAAGGTGGCGCCGGAAAACCTGCAGTTCATGCGCGGCGTCGTTTTCGGCAAGCATGGCCGCGTCTTCAAAGACTACGAGATCAAGACCTATCTACAGTCGCGCGATTGGTACAAGCCGAATCCGAACTTCACCAACGCCGCCCTGAACGATACTGAACGGCACAACCTCGACGTCATCCGTATCGCCGAAGCCGAACATCACGAGACGGTGCAGCCGGGTGACATGCGTCTTTATCAGGATCGAGTTCTGACGCGCCGAAAGCTGGGAACACACACGAATGCTGAGTGGACCGTGCTGGCGGCGGAAATCGAAGCGATTCACGGTAAGCGCTTCGACGATCAGCCCTGGTTGCAGCAGTACCTTGAGGAACGTTACTGGTACAAGGCGGCCGACGATTACAAGCCGAACCTTTCCGCGACTGAGCAAAAAAACCTGAAATTAATCGACACCATTCGCCGGCAGCAGCGACGCGTAGCCCTCGCTCCCGGTGACATGGAACTGTTTGAGAACAAGCTAATCAGCGAAGCCATGTTGCGCGGGCTCAGCCTGCATGAACTGCGTTTGCTGCGCAATGAGATTTACGCGCGTCACGGCCGGGTGTTTAAGACGCTCTGGCTGCAGCAGTACTTCGGCAGCCAGATGTGGTATGACCCGAACGAAAACTTTAAAGACGAAGAGGTTTCCGGGCCGAACAAGACGAACGTTGAAACGATCGTCGCGTACGAAAACAAGCTGCACAATCAGCTCAACACCAAGGCACTCACGCGGGCGCAGTTGCAGGGGTTGTTCATCGAAGACGTCCGCAAGATGCGCGACGAGATTTACGCGCGTCGCGGAAAAACCTTCAGCAATAAGTGGACCCAGAAATACTTCGAAAGTCTTGATTGGTACAAACCCGACCCCAAGTTCAACGAGGCGTCGTTGACGTTGGTCGAGAAAAGGAACCTGACGACCATCGCCGCTTACGAGAAAAAAGCCGTAAGCGCGTTGGACGTCATAGAAGGTTGATAAGGCCAACTTTGGGCGCCGCGTGACGGCGCCGAGACAAAAGAAAACAGTGAGCAGTGAGCAGTGGGCAGAAGGTTCTGCCGCTGCTCATTGTCTTTTCTGGCTGAGTCTTAGCAGATAGGTCCAGTAGAGAGGGTTAACCGGCGAGTCTTTGGCGAGCAACGGTGAGTCGCGAGACAAGCTCAGACTCGTCCGCGGTTTTCACCCGGCCGTCGCGATAGATTTCGTTTCCCGCCACCATCGTCATCCGCACATCGTTTCCCGAAGAGGAAAAGACCAGCGCGTCGATGGGATTCGTTACCGGTTGCTGATGCGCTCCGTCCAGCGCCACCGCAATTAAATCAGCCTGTTTGCCTTCCGCGAGTGATCCAATTTGATCTTGCAGTCCCAGGGCCCGGGCGCCACCGAGCGTAGAGGCAAAGACCGCGTCGGTGGCACAGACTTCAGTCTGTGACGCAGGCTGATCGGAAGACACGCTTAAGGCTGTGCCACTTAAACGCGCCAGCAATGTTGCAAATCTCGCTTCTTCCAGGATGTCGCAGTTGTTATTGCTGGCCACGGAATCGCTGCCGAGGCCGCAATTCAACTCAGCCGCGAGGAACTTCGCGAATGGTGCGCGGCCGTGGCGCAGCTTTGCATTCGACTTGGGGCAGTGAGCCACGCCCGCGTGCGCCGCGCGCATTGTCTCGATGTCCGCGTCATCAGCGGTGATGCAGTGGGCGAGGAGCGGCTGCGTTTCCAAAACCCCGAGACCCTGCAGATATTCAACGGAGGAAACCTTTGGCGCTTGCCAATCAATGCCTCGCGCATCCAGCCCTTCCGCGAACGGTCCCGTGCCCTTGAGCATGAACTCTTGTTCAGCAGCCGACTCAGCGGCGTGCATCATCAGCGGCAGCTTCTGGTCAAGCGCCAGCCGCGAAATCATTCTTAACTGTGGCGCGCTGACCGTGTAAGGCGCATGCGGAGAAACTCCAACCCGAACTGTCGCTGATTCGAGAGCACTCATCGCTGCCAGTAGATCGCGCAGCTTCGCGACATTCTCTTCCGCCAGACTCGGATTGGGCCCGAACGATTCCTGATAGACGATTCCGCGCAAGCCGATTTCCCGCAGCGCCTTCATCGAATGCGCCGCCGCCGAGCTGGAATCGCCGACGCAGGTGATCCCTGCGCGCACGGCTTCGATCGCGCCGCAGGCGGCCGACGCAAAAAGATCGTCGCCGGTCATCGCCATTCGCGCTATCGTCAGCTTTAGCAACCACGCGAAGAAATCGTGCTCGACATCTTCGAGAAAGCCGCGCATCACGGTCAGTTCCAGATGTGAATGAGCGTTAACCAGGCCGGGCAAGAGCACGCTGGCGCCAAAGTCTGTCGCCGCGGCGGTGGAAAAGCGCGCCGCGAGATCCTGTCGCGCGCCCACCGCTACGATTTTCTCGCCTTCGATTGCGACGGCGCCGTCCTCAATCGGCGGCGACGCGATTGGCAAAACCCAGCGGGCTGAGAATATTGCAGTCATTCGTGCAGAGGCTTAGCCAATGGCGACTGTCTTGCCTTCGCGGATTTCACTTCGCGATAGCGGCGGAGGATTGAAGTGACGTAGGCCCGCGTCGACGGAATATCGATGCGTTGGATGAATTGCTCTTCGTTTAGCGGCGCGGCGCCGTCCGCCACGCGCGCCCACTCGACGACGCGACTGTTCCCGGCGTTATAAGCGGCGAGCATGCGCGCTTCGCGCCCGGGCGTGTTGCGGTATTGCTCGCCAAACTTTCCCAGGTACCAGCTGCCGATTTGAACGTTGCGTTCCGCCTGAGTCAGCAACGCCTCAGCGTCAGCGGTGTTTGCCGGGGGCGCTTCCGGCGCCCCACTTTCCGCGATCCACTCGCGCGCGACCGTCGGGGTGACCTGCATCAACCCAATCTCACCCTTGTCGCCGCGTTTCCAGGGGCTGAAATAGGTTTCTTCGTAGACGATGCTCCAAACGAGATCTGGATCGATCTGATGGCGCGCCGCCTCCTTTCCAGCACATTGGGATCCTAAGCTTAGAATTCCACGTGGACAAGTTGTCGCGGCCGCTTCTATAGTGTCACCTAAATACTAGTGACTCCAGCGTAACTGGACTGGCCACAGTTAGGCCGCAAATGTAATCACACTGGCTCACCT
>JADMIO011460670.1_pt1 | contig 23653 bp, 15 predicted proteins | sample 8958161 | NCBI WGS metagenome assembly JADMIO01 (sample SAMN16585339, study PRJNA669376) | soil metagenome | isolation source: Crop rotation soil | place: USA: Cullars Rotation, Alabama | collected 2011
CTGCTCTACACGCCCGTGACGCTCCAGTCGCTCTCCGACGGAGGGACCCTCGTCGGCCACGGCGCGGGCACGCTCACGCTCGACGCCTCGCTCGTGGCGCGCGCGCGGCGCGTCGACCCGGCGTCGCGGTACACGTCGCACAGGCCCGGGATCGTCGCGGTCGCGGGCGAGGGGCGCTTTCTCGGGGCCACGAGCGCGCTGCTCTACGCGATCGACGCGTCGGCGACGGAGGCGGTCGCGGCGATCCCCGGCGCGCAGGCGATCCACGCGATCGACGCGTCGCGCGACGGGTGGCTGTGGGTCACCGACGGGCGGGGGCTGTGGCGGGGGCGCTACGACGCGCCCTTCGTCGAGGTGTCGGCGCACCCGCTCGGGGGAGAGGCACCCGCGGCGTTCGCGGCCCGCGGCGCGCGGCTGCTCGTCGTGGGCAGCGGGCGCGCGGCGTACCGAAGCGATCCGCGCGAACCGTGGCACCGGCTGACGGTGCCCGCGTCGGTGGGCCGCGTGCTGTCGGCGCACATCGACGAGCAGGGTACGCTCTACGCGCTCGGCAGCACGGGCCTCGCGGTGTCGGACGCGGGCGAGTTCGCGGCGGTGCCGGCCCCTTCGGTGCCCTCGCCGCCGAGCGGCGCGACGCAGTTCGCGGCGATGGGCGACCGCTGGGTGATCGCGGGCGGCGCGGTGTACACCTCCGACGACCACGGCGCGCAGTGGGAGCCGCGCCTCGGGCACTCGTACGCGACGCCTCCCAGCGCGCCGGTGATGTTCGGGAACCCCGCGTCGCCGCAGCCGGTGGTGCTGGCGTCGGTGCTCGACCCGGGGGGCTCGGTGCTGGCGCTCGACCTCACGCGCTCGCTGTCGCGCTCCGACGACGCTGCGACGACCTTCACGCGCGTGGCGTCGCTTCCGACGCCCGAGGGGCCCGCGATGCTGCGCGTGTATATCCCTTCGGTGCTCGCGTGGGACGGCGCGCGCCGCATCGCGGTGCTGCACCGCGACAGCATGGTGCTCTCGGCCGACGGCGGGAGGACGTTCTCGGCGGCCTCGGCGCCGTTCGTGGCCCGCTGGGCGACCTTCTCGGGCGCGACGCTGGTCGCGTCGGGGAGCCTCTCGGACCTGCTCCCGGTGGCGTGTCGTCACGACGACGCGCAGACCCTCTTCGTGTACACGCCCGACGGGTGGCTGGCGGGGCCCGACGCCTGCGCGCACCGCGGGTCGCTGGTGGCGCACGACGGCGACGCGGTGTGGCTCCTCGACCCGGCGATGAACCTCCAGCGCGCGTCGCTCTCCCGGCTGGTGCGCTCGCTCACGGGGCGGTGACGGGGCCGCCCTCAGCGCTCGGTCACCGTCACCAGCTCGCCCGCGTCGAGGCGCGCCGCGATGAGCCCGAACAGCACCCGCGCGTGGCCCCGGGTGTCGACCTCGGCCACCACGCCCACGCGCTCGGCGAAGGGCCCGCTCTTGACCCTCACCTTCGCGCCGACCGCGACCGGCGCCGACCCTTCGACCACCTCGACCTTCGGCTTTGGCGCCTTCGAGAGCCTCTCGCGGAGCTCGTCGTGCGTGCGCTCTGGCCGCGCCGACGGCCTCGCGGGGGGCGCGCTCGCGCGGGGCGGCGGCGACGAGCGCGGGGGCTCCTGCGGCTGCGAGAGGTGTTGCACGGCCGAGTGCACCACGGCGGGTCGCGGGCGCTCGGACCTCGCGAGGCGCTCGCGCGTCTCGACCTCGGCGAGCTCGCGGCGGCGCTCGATCTCGGCCATGTGCTGCGCAGCCCACTCGGCCTCGCGGGCGGCCTCTTCGCCGACGTGGGCGAGGCGCTCGGCGCGGGCGGCCTCGACCTCGCGCTCGATCGAGACCAGGTCGTTCTCGTGCGACCACGCGGCGATGCGGTACACGGGCAGCAGCGCGCGAAAGGTCTCGTCGATCCACTGCGCCAGCGCGGGCCCCGCGGCCACGGCGTCGGCGCGGGACGTCGTTCGGCCGATGAACCACCACTGCGACGCCTCGGTGAGCGCGTCGAAGGTCTCGGTGAGCGAAGGCGCATCGACCTCGCGCGCGGGCATCGACGCGTGCCCCGTCACGCCCACCACGAAGCCGTCGGGGAGCGCGTGCAGGGCGGCCAGGAGCTCGGCCCGGCCCGCCTCGTCGGCGCAGCGCGCGCGGAGGTTGCGCACGTCGACCCACGCGTCGCCGTGCACCTTGAGGGCGACCTCGACCTGCGACGAGTCGAGGAAGAGCGCCAGGAACGCGTGGCGGAAATACGGCGTCGGGTCGGTGAGCGTCGCCGAGAGCGTGCGCCCCTTGTCGAGCACCTCTTCGAGCTTGCGGCGGGCCTCCTGGTCGCGCCAGAAGAACACCCACTGCGAGGTCACCTGGCGCTTGTTCCAGAGGCTGGGAAACTCCTCGCTGGCGCGCACCTCGAGGCTGAGCCCCGCGGCCGTGGCCGCCTCGTGGAGGCGCCGCGCCACCGAGAGCGCCTTCTGCTTCACCTCGACGCGCGGGCGGTTGAACGCGTTCGAACTCGCCTTCGAAGGGAGGTACGCGTCGAAATCTGCCTCTGAAAAGCCCGCGAACTGCACGACCACCTCCGCTGCGAGCGCGAACATACGCGCGTTCGCGCCAAAGTGGAACCGGCAGCGTTTCGCGATACCCTCCTTCGCCCATGAACACCGCTCGCACCGTACGCGCCCCGCGCGGAAGCACGCTCACCTGCAAGGCGTGGCCCCAGGAGGCCGCCTGGCGGATGATCCAGAACAACCTCGACCCCGACGTCGCCGAGCGCCCGCAGGACCTCGTCGTCTACGGCGGCACCGGCAAGGCCGCGCGGAGCTGGGAGGCCTTCGACGTGATCCTGCGCGAGCTGCGCGAGCTCGGGAGCGACGAGACCCTGCTGGTGCAGTCGGGCAAGGCCGTCGGGCGCTTTCGCACGCACGAAGACGCCCCCCGGGTGCTCATCGCCAACTCGCTGCTCGTGCCGAAGTGGGCGACGTGGGAGCACTTTCGAAAGCTCGAGGCGCAGGGCCTCATCATGTACGGCCAGATGACCGCCGGGAGCTGGATCTACATCGGCACGCAGGGCATCTTGCAGGGCACCTTCGAGACCTTCGCCGAGGCCGGCCGCCAGCACTTCGGCGGGAGCTGGAAGGGTCGATGGATCCTCACCGCGGGCCTCGGGGGAATGGGCGGCGCGCAGCCGCTCGCGGCCACGATGAACGGCGCGTCGTGCCTGGCCGTCGAGGTCGACCCCTCGCGCGTCGAGCGCCGCCTCGCGACGCGCTACCTCGACCGCGCCACGCGCTCCCTCGACGAGGCCCTCGGGTGGGTGCGCTCGGCGTGTGAACGAGCAGAGCCGCTCTCGGTGGGCCTCGTGGGCAACGCGGCCGACGTGTACCCCGAGCTCGTGGCCCGGGGCGTGATGCCCGACTTCGTGACCGAGCAGACCTCGGCGCACGACCCGCTCAACGGGTACGTGCCCCCGGGCCTGACGCTCGACGAGGCCGCGGCGCTGCGGGCGTCGGACGCGGTCGAGTACGTGAAGCGCGCGAGGGAGGGGATGGTGCGCGAGGTCCGCGCGGTGCGCGCGATGCAGGGCCGCGGCGTGCACGCGTGCGACTACGGCAACAACCTCCGCGGCGAGGCCCAGGTCGGGGGCGCCGACGACGCGTTCGAGATCCCGGGCTTCGTGCCCGCGTACATCCGCCCGCAGTTCTGCACGGGGCGCGGGCCGTTCCGCTGGGTGGCGCTGTCGGGCGACCCCGCGGACATCGCCGAGACCGACCGCGCCGTACTCGAGGCCGTGCCCGACGACCCGTCGCTGCGCCGGTGGATCGAGCTGGCCCGCGAGCGCGTGGCCTTTCAGGGTCTGCCCGCGCGCATCTGCTGGCTCGGATACGGCGAGCGCGCCCGCGTGGGCGCCGCGTTCAACGACCTCGTGCGCAGCGGCCGGGTGAAGGCGCCCATCGTCATCGGCCGCGACCACCTCGACTGCGGCTCCGTCGCGTCGCCGCACCGCGAGACCGAGGCGATGCGCGACGGCACCGACGCCGTCGCCGACTGGCCCATCCTCAACGCGCTCGTCAACTGCGCCTCGGGCGCCACGTGGGTGAGCGTGCACCACGGCGGGGGCGTGGGCATCGGCAACTCCATCCACGCGGGCATGGTGGTCGTGGCCGACGGGACCGACGGCGCCGCCCGCAGGCTCGAGCGCGTGCTCACGAGCGACCCGGGGACGGGCGTGATCCGCCACGCCGACGCGGGCTACGAGGTCGCCGCGGACTTCGCGGCCAGCCACGGGGTGCACGTCCCCCACCGCGCGGGCTGAGGAGGACGACGGGCGTGAAGCCGACGGCGAACCTCCTCGTGCGCGGCGCGCGCGAGATGCTCACCATGACCGGCGAGCTCCCCTCTCGTGACGCGAAGGGCTCCTGGGACCCGACGCCCCTCGGGATCGTGTGCGACGGCGCGGTGGCCGCGCACGACGGCGTGATCGTCGCGGCGGGCCGCACCGCCGACGTCGAGCGCGCGATCGACCTCGCCCCCGACGCCACGGTCATCGACGCGGGCGACCGGCTGCTCGTCCCGGGGCTCGTCGATGCCCACACGCACGCGCTCTTCACGGGCGACCGCGCGCACGAGTTCTCGCTCCGCATGCAGGGCGCGAGCTACGCCGAGATCGCCGCCGGGGGAGGGGGCATCGCGTCGACGGTGCGCGCCGTTCGCGAGGCCGACGACGCCGCGCTCGCCAGGGCGCTCGGGGCGCGCCTCGACCGCATGCGCGCCTTCGGCGTGACCACCGTGGAGGTCAAGACGGGCTACGCGCTCGACACGCGCCACGAGCTGCGCTGCCTCGCGATCGCGTCTGCACACGCGGGGGTGGTGCCGACGTTCCTCCCGCTGCACGCCGTACCACCGGAGCTGCGGGGGAGCCCCGACGGTCGGGCGCGCTACCTCGCGCTCGTCGCCGACGAGATGCTCCCCGCGGTGGCGGCGCAGGGGAACGCGCGCTTCATCGACGCCTACATCGACGGGCCGGGCTTCTCGGTCGCCGAGGCGCGACCCGTGCTCGAACGCGCCCGCTCGCTCGGGCTGCGGTCGCGACTCCACATCGGGCAATTCGAAGATATCGGCGGCGCCGCGCTCGCCGCGGAGATCGGCGCCGCGAGCGCAGACCATCTGGAGCACGTGTCCGATGAGGGGTTGCACGCCATGGCCCGCGCGGGCGTGGTGGGGATTCTGCTCCCCGGCGCGGCCTTCTCGCTGGGGCAATCCCCGCCCGACGCCCGGCGCATGCGCGCGCTCGGGGTCTCGCTCGCGCTCGCGACCGACTGCAACCCTGGAACAAGCCGCACCGAGAACCTCCCGCTCATGGCTTCGTTTGCCGTGCGACAGATGGGAATGACCACCGTCGAAGCGTGGTGGGCGCTCACCCGGGTCGCCGCGTCGTCGCTCGGATGTACCCACGTCGGACGCATCGCGGAAGGGCTTTCGGCCGACCTGACCCTCCTCGATCTTGCATCATGGGAGGCGTTGCCGTATGCGTTTGGGGCGCCCGTCGCCTCGTGGACCTCTTCACGCCGACGGCCGTAGAAAAAGGTCGCATTCTCCGTCAACTCGTGCGGAGTGCGACCGTTCCTCCGTTAGATCATGGTTTTCCCGAAGTAGGAATCTAGACTTCGGTGGATCATGATCGGAGTTCCGGTTCGGACATTGCGCCCTGCGCGTGTTCCAGCTTGCCCTCGGCACGGGCAAGAGATAACGGTAAAGTTCCTGGATTTTATGGCCAGGTGCACCAGTTCGAAGCGCTCGTCATGAGGCTACATCAGATTTTCCAATTCCATCGATGCGTCGAGGAGGCCTCGTGACACCAGACGAAGCGGAGAGCGCCAAGAAGATCCTGCATCAAGCCGGCTACCGGGTTTTCTACAGACAGAACGAGTGGTGCGAGTGCCTGATCGTCTCCGATGACGATCGTTGGATCGGCATGGGCGCCGACGCCTCCGGCGCGCTCGACGACGCGCTCCGACAGGCTCTACCATCGCGGCTCGCACGGCAGTTGTTCGCACGCCTCGCCGACGTTCCCGTCGTTCGTGAGCGGGCCTCCATCTCGCCTCCCGCCTCCGTTCCGGCCATCGCCGAGGCCCCCGCGGCGCCTGCCCCCGCGCCGGAACCCGTCGCGCTCCTGGCGCCCGAGGTCGCGCCGGCCTTCGTCCCCGTCGCGAACGTCGAGACGCAACCTGCGGTTCCGGTCGAGGCGCCCGCCGCGGTGGCCCCTCCGACCCCGGTCGAACCGCCGCGCTTCACGAGCCCGCGCGAGGTGCTCGACGAGCTGCGCGCCATGCGCCGCCAGATCGAGACCGACTCTGAAGAGCTCGCGCTCGCCTCGCCGCGCCGGCAGCGCCTGGTGCTCCTGGGGTGGATCGCCCGCGCGCGCGCCGCGCAGACGTCGTTCCCCGACGACCCGAAGATCGACACGGCGGTCGCCACGATCGCCCGGGTGCTCACGGGCTACTGCCAGACCTGGTGGCCCGGGTCGGTGCGCGCGCTCAAGGTCACCACGCGCCCCGAGGACGTCGTGGTCGACCTCACGATGCAGGTCGACCGCCCGCCCGGCTCCTGGCCGGAGGCGTGCGAGCTCGCCGAGCGCAACGTGCGCCAGGTCGAAGAGGAGGACGAGACCCGCGGGCGCGACGGCTACGGGTGGTCCGACGTCACGCGGCTCAACCCCCCGCCGCGCGACGCCGACGCCATGCTCGCGGAGATCATCCGCGACGTGGAGGCGCTCTCGGGACCCATCGGCGCCCCGGCCACGATGCAGGAGCTGCCCGAGCCGGCGAAGTTCCTGGAGTGGGCGCGCAAGCTACGGTGGGCGCGCGAGACCACGAACAACCCCACGCAGTGGGGCTCCCTCATGGGGCGCTTCCGCTTCTGGATCCGGGAGCACGGTCAGCGCTTCGCCGACGCCTCGCGCACGCTCGACCCCGACTACTGCCCCGACCGGAGCTGGGCGGCGCTCCTCGGCCTCGACCCCGAGACCATCACGCGCAACCGCGAGATCCGCGAGCTCTTCACGAACCCGCCGCGCGGCGAGGAGCCCCTCGACGAGGTCGCCCTCAACGCGTGGCTCGCGAAGGCCCTCACGTACTCCGACACGCACCTCGGACAGATCGTGAGCGCGATGCGCCCCTTCAAGGACCACGTGCTCGCGCTCGACGCGGGCGCGCTCCCCGGCGCCGACCGTCGCATGCGCCGACGCTTCGCGAAGCTCCAGAAGGAGGTCGCCGCGCCGACGCCCTCGCAGATGCCTCCGCCCATGGAGCCCATCGAGCCCGAGGCCCCGGAGTCGCCGTCCGACCCTTCACCCGACGGCAACACGATCCCCGAGGCGATGCGCGGCCCGATCGTGCGCTACACCCGCGGCAAGCGCGCGCTCTTCGTGAGCAACCGGGCCGACCCCAACCTCCGCGAGCGCCTCAAGGAGATCTTCGAGTTCGAAGACCTCGACTGGTCCGCCGGGGAGACCAAGCGCCGCCAGTCGCTCGTGGGCCCCATCCAGTCGGGCTCGTATCACTTCGTGCTCGGCGCGACGGGCTTTCTCTCCCACTCGATCGACGGGCAGATCAGCCAGGCGTGCCGCAAGGGGCAGGTGCCGTACGTGCGCGTGCACCGCGGGCGCCCGCTGGCGTGCCTCCGCGCGATGGCGCGGGAGCTCGGCCTCGAAGAGCACAGCGGCCACCGCGCCGCGCTCGAAGAGGTGTGAGGCCCGTCAGATCGCGGTGAGCAGCACCCACGACATGGTGTGACGGCGCACGCGCACGCGGTAGGTGCGCGTCAGGCGCGGGCCCGTGACCGCGATGAAGCCGTCGCCCGAGACGGGGACGGGCACGTTCGGCAGGATCGCGAAGCCCGCGCTGCCGGTGCCGGTCGCGGAGACCTCCATCAGCCCCGAGGGGCCGTCGTAGAGCGTCGCGCTCGCCTGGCCGTCGGCCTGGAGGAGCACCCCCGTGACGGCCGCCGCGCCGGTCGTGCGTGACTGCCGGATGTACGCCGCGATCACCGCCCGGTCGTCGGCCTGCACGAACCCCACGGAGTTCAGCGAGACGCGCAGCGTGTCGTCGGTGACGGCCCGGAGCTCCACCGAGCGCGTGTCGGCGGGCCATTCGAACATCGAACCGACGTTGCCCATCACGGGAAAGGTCGCCTCGAGCCAGAACGCGGCGAGGCCCGTGTCGGGGTCGGTGCCCGCGGGGGGAACGCCGGCGAGGGTGAACTCTCCGAGGCCCGTGGTCGTCGCTTCGAGCATCGGAGCCCCCGCGTCGGGGTCGGGCGAGGGGAGCGCGCGCACGGTCCACCCCGAGCTGATCGTGGTGACCGTCCCTGGCGGCAACGAGGAGAACAGACGCAAGGTCCCCGTGACCGTCGTGGCCGCGTCGCTCGGGGCGCCGCTGTCGACCGCGGGCGCGCCGCTGTCCATCGTCGTCGGGGTGCCGGGGCCCGTCGGGGACCCTCGGCACGGCGGGCCCCCGTCGCGAGGGACGCAGAGGGAGGTGTTGGATCCAGGGCGGACATCCGGCGAGGCGCAGCCGAGCGCGACCGCGCCCAGCACGAAGAAGAGAACGGGCTCTCGGAGCATGCCGCGAGGCTAACCCACGGCAACGCCACTGTCGCGAATCTGACGGATCCGCGCGGCGCGGGCGCGCAGGTAGCGCGACGCGGGCCAGAGCGTGGCGACGATCGCGACCGAGATGAGCTGCGAGGTGCTGAGCCCGAGCATCCCGCCGCGGTCGTCGTTGCGCAGCGCCTCGAGGCACGCGCGCAGCACCGAGTACGCGCCGAGGAAGAACAAAAACACCTGACCGTCGTAGCGCTTGCGCGGGGTGACCAGGCCGTACGCCACGGCCGCGATGGCGAGGCAGCCCAGCGACTCGTAGAGCTGCGTGGGGTGCACGGGCAGCGCGGGGAGCGACTCGCTGTGGAGCCGGTGGGACTTGAACTGCGCCTCGCTCGCGGGGCTCCACGGGGGAAAGTACGCCGCGAGGGCGCCGTGGTACTCCACGCCGAAGCAGCAGCCCGCGAGAAAGCACCCCATGCGGCCCCAGGCGAGCCCGAGGGCGACCGCGAAGCCGGCCATGTCGGCGGCCTTCCAGAACGGAAAGCCCTCGCGCTTGAGGAAGTACACCGCGTAGGCCGAGGCGCCGATGAGCCCGCCGTAGTAGGTCAAGCCCCCCGCCCAGAACGCGGCCCACGCGAAGCAGTTGGCCTCGCGGGGGTGGCACACGTGGCGGGCCTCGTCCCAGAGCCCGTCGACCGAGCGGTGGAGGCAGTGCGAGCGGGAGATGTGCCAGTCGACCTTCGAAGGGTCGGTGCAGAGGTGCACGTAGTCCCAGAAATACCCGTCGGCGATCACGTGGAGGACGCGCGAGCCGATGACCCCGGCGATCACCATGGCGAGCCCGAGGTCGATGATCACCTCGCGGTCGAGGCCGAGGCGGGCGACCTGGCGGGCGCCGACGTAGGTGGCCAGCGCGAAGCCCACGGAGAGCATCGCGAAGTACGCCGGCACGTCGATGCCCAGCAGGCTGAAGATCACGGGGCGCATCGGGGTGGGGGTGCTCCCGCTACGCCGTCGCGCGCTTCGCGGCCGCGGGCACCTTGCGCGCGCGCTGGGGGCCGATGACGTACTCGAGGAGCATGAGGCCGATGCCGACGGTGATGGCGATGTCGGCGACGTTGTAGGTGGGCCAGTGGTGCCCGCGCCAGTGCATGTGGATGAAGTCGACGACGTACCCGAGGCGCACCCGGTCGACGAGGTTGCCGATGGCGCCGCCGAGCACGAGGGGCAGCGCCCATTTCGTCGCCGTCTGCCCACGCTCGAGGCCGCGGTAGAGGTGCACGATGAAGGCGATCGCGCCGACGGTCACCAGCAGAAAGAACGGCCGCCGCACGGCCTCGCTCGCGCCGTGGAGGAGCCCCCACGCGCCGCCGCAGTTCTCGGCGTACTCGAACTCGAGGAGGTCGTGGATGATCGGGCGCGTGTGCACGCGCATCCGCTGGAGGTCGTAGCTGACCTGACCGGGCCCCGGGGTGCAGAGGGGAGGGGGGTGGAGCTTGGGCCCCGAGAGGGCCGCGGTCGCCCACGCCTTGCTCCACAGGTCGAGCGCCGCGGTCACGATCGACACGCCCGCCAGAAAGGCCCAGTCGCCCGGGCGGAGGGGGGCCGCGGGCTTCTCCGCGGCGGGTTTCGTCTCCGGCGCGGCCTCGCTCGCGGGCGCCTCCGTGGGGTCGTTCGTGCTCTCGCTCGCGGGCTTGTCGGTCGCTTCGTCGTTCATGGTGTGTCGTTCGGGCGCAGGAACGCTGCGGTGCGTGTGATGAATTCCGCGTTGCGGCGTATCACACCGGGGCGTCGCGTTCCAGCGACGGGGCGGTCAACAGTCGAGGGGGGGGTTGAGCCCGCCGCCCCAGGGCGCGCCGCGCTCCACGCGCGCCCCGAGCCTGAAGGTGTCGTTGAGCGCCTGCGGCAGAAGCTGCCCGTTGCGATTGAGCTGAAAGTGCAGGTGCGGCCCCGTCGACCACCCGGTGCTCCCGATGCGCCCGATCACCTGGCCGGTCTCGACGCGCTGCCCGGGGGTCACCGTCCATGCGCTCAGGTGCCAGTACTGCGTCTGGTAGCCGTTGTCGTGCTCGACGATCACGATGTTGCCGCGGCCGTCGCTGCCCGGCGTCGAGCGCGCCTCGCGCACCCAGCCGCGACAGACCGCGCTCACCGGCGACCCCAGCGGCGCGCCGATGTCGGTGCCCGGGTGGCTCCCCGCCGTCTGCGTGACGCTGCCCGACACGGGCGCCTGGAGAAGGCACGACGGGAGCGCGAGGCCCAGCGCAGAGACGAAGAGGAGCTTCACGGCGTTCGCGTTCATGATGATTCTTACCTCCGATGGGGATTGCGAGAGATGCACGACGGCGCAGCGCGCACCGACGCCGCGGCGGCGCCACGATCGCGGCGCTCACCGACGGCGCGCGACGCGGACACGCATCGTCGCCACCGATGCAGCGCATGGAGCAAACGCGGGGCCATCGCCGACGCGCGAAAACTCGCGGCTCCCGCGGATCACCGCGAGGTGGGAGTCCCTTGACCAGTGACGGGAGCTGTCGCCACGCGCCCGGCGAGCGATCAGCCGGAGGCGCCGGGCACCTTGCCCGCGGCGGCGTCTTCCTGCGCGCGGGCGTAGTCGTCGGGGTTGCCGATGTCGAGCCAGTACGCGTCGTTGCGCCACGCGCCCACCCGCTCGCCCGCGTCGATGAGCCGCGTCACGAGGTCGGGGAAGTCGAGGTACTCGCCCGGGGTGATGTACCCGAGCGCGCGGGGCTCGTAGACGTACACCCCCATCGAGACGTCGTAGTGGAGCACGGGCTTCTCGGTGTAGCGCGTCACGCGCCCGCCCTCGTCGATGTCGAGCACGCCGAGGCCGAGCTTCACGGGCTTGCGGTGCACCGCCACGGTGAGCGTCGCGCCGGAGCTCCTGTGGTGCTCGACGAGGGCCTCGAAATCGAGCCCCGTGAGCAGGTCGCCGTTGCACACGAGAAAGGTCTCGTCGAGGCCCTCGATGCGCGCGAGGGGCCCCGCGGTTCCCGACGGCTTCACGTCGCGCACGAAGCGGTAGCGCGCGAGGTCTCGCAGCTCGGGGTGGCCCGCGACGTAGGCCATGATGAGCTCGGCGAGGTGGTCGACCGCGAGCACGATCTCGGTGATGCCCGCGCGCACCAGCGACCGCACCAGGATCTCGAGCACCGCCCGGTCCCCGACGGGCACCAGGGGCTTGGGGAAGGCCACGGTGAAGGGCGCGAGCCGCCGCCCCCGGCCACCTGCGAGAATGACGGCCTTCTTCATGCGGCGGACGATACACCAGCGCCGGCGATCTGGCAGGAGACCCCGCGCCCGTGAGACGCTCCGCGGGTCATGGAAGACAGGCCAATTCCCCCTCCGCCGCCGGTCGAGGTCGAGCTTACGCAGCTCGCCGACGAGGGCTACGTGATCCTCCCCGAGGTGCTCACCGCGACGGAGCTGCGCGAGCTCAGGGAGGCGCTCGAACCGCTGGAGCAGGGGCGCCCGATGGGTCGCAACAACTTCGAGGGCGAGCGCACGCACCGCGTCTACAGCCTGGTCGCCAAGGGAGAGGTCTTCGCCCGCCTGGCCGAGCACCCTCGCGTCGTCGCGCTCCTCGACCGCGTGCTCCTGCCGAACTACCTGCTCTCGACGTTGCAGTCGATCCGCCTCCATCCCGGCGAGACCGAGCAGCCCTGGCACAGCGACGACCTGTTCTATCCGATCCCTCGGCCGCGCCCCATCCTCGCGGTCTCCACCATCTGGGCCCTCGAAGACTTCACCGACGAGAACGGCGCGACGCAGCTCATTCCAGGGAGCCATCGCTGGGGCACCGAGCACCCCGACGACCGATCGCGCTCCGTCGTCGGCGCGGTGATGCCCGCGGGCTCCGTGGTCGTGTTCGACGGCGCGCTGTGGCACCGCGGCGGCGCCAACCGCTCGACGGGTACGCGGCTCTGCATCAGCCCGCAGTACTGCCAGCCCTGGCTGCGTCCCCAGGAGTCGCAGCTCCTCATCGCGCCCCCCGAGGTGGCAGCGGGACTGTCGGAGCGAATGCGCTCCATGGTCGGCTACAACATCCACCCCCCCTTCGTCGGTCAGGTGGAGGGCAAGCACCCGCTCCGCCTCATCGATCCGAGCTACGGCAGCCAGTCGCGCACGCGAAAGACCACGGCCGCGGAGATCGCGGACCACGTGCTCGCGCGACCGGGTTCGTGAGCGCGCGTCAGGGGCTTCCGAAGCGCTCGCGCAGCCGCGCGCCGATCGCGCGGAGGCCGGAGCCTGCGAGGGCGCGCACCATCGCGCTGACGTCGGTGATCTCGACGCGGGGTTCGCCGCCGGTGCCCGTCACGTGAACGTTCACGGGGACGGGACCCGCGGGCAGGAGACGTCCGTGGGTCTGGGCGCGGATCGACTCGGGTGGGATCTGCAACGAGCCGCGGAGGTCGATCGCGCCGCCGAGCGCGATGGAGCCCGAGAGCTCGATCGCGCCGAGCTCGCTGTCGGCGGCGAGGGGGGTGACGGTCTGCAACACCCCGCGGTCGAGCCTGAAGCGCGCCTCGAGCCTGCGCATCCCGACGGGGGCGCGCGCCTCGCCGCTGTCACCACCACGGGGGGCACGGGCCGCGAGGCGCGCGAGGAGCGGGTTCGAGAACGTGATCGTGGGCGTCGCCACGCGCTGCACGCGCAGGTCGGTGGCGGTCGCGTGGAGCGAGCCCGTGAGCGAGCGCTCGGGGTGTTCTCCCTCGGTCGGGCCGGTGAGGTCGGCGTCGAGGGTGAGGCGCCCCTGCGCGCGGGGCGTCGGGTCGGCGCCGAGGCGGGCGAGGTCGAGCCGGTCGACGCGGGCGTGCAGCGTGAGCTCGCGCGCGCCGTCGAGGCGCAGCCGGGTGCCCGTCAGGTCGACGGAGCCGTCGGCGAGCCGGAACCGAAGCGTCGGGGCGTCGAGGTGCCCCCGCGAGAGGGTGACGTGCGCGTCGACGTTGCTGAAGACGTTCTCCCTGAAGCGCACCTCGCGGCCGCGGACCCGCGCGTCGACCTCGATGGCGTCGAGCCACGTCGGGCGCGCACGTGACCGCTGCGGCGTGGTCTCCTCTGGGACGATCGCTCCGAGGTCGAGCGCGTCGAGGTCGACGTCGAGGTCGACGCGGCGCGGGGACTCGAGCCCGAACACGTCGAAGCGCCCTCGAAGAGTCCCGAAGGGGGCGTGGAGCGCGAGGTTCGTGACGTGCGCCTCGGCGTCGCGCAGCGCGCGGGGGTCGCCCTCGAACGTGAGCGCGAAGCGGGCGCGGGCCGCCGAGAGCGGGCGTGGGAGCCGTCGGGTGATGTCAGGGAGGAGCGCGCCCAGCCTGGCGACGTCGAGGTCGCACTCGGGGGTGCGCGCGGTGAGCCGACCGGTCGCGAGGTCGGCGTCGAGGCTCCCCGAGAGCTTGACCCCCGGCGCTTCGAGCCACGCCGACTCGACGCGGACCCGGCGCCCGGTCCGGTGCAGCTCGACGTGCGCGCGCAGCGGTACGCCCGCGGGCTTGTCGACGCCGCCGGGGGTGCCGAGGTGCGCGCGGGTGGCGTCGAGGTCGCCGCGCAGCGCGAGCCGCCCGCGGTGCATCCCCGCTTCGGCGCGTACGTCGACGTCGCCCTGGAGCGCGAGGGCCGCGGTGTGGACCGCCGCCGCCCGTAGCGCGAGCGACACGCGGGCGTGGTCGCCGTCGGACGCGCGGCGCACCTCGCCGACGACGCGGGCCTCGCCGCGAAACGACGCCCGCCCCGCGATGCCCCGCTGCGCCGACGGGACGAAGGGCAGAAGATCTTCGAGCGCGACCTGGCCCGAGTCGAACGACAGGTCGAGCGACTCCGGCCACCGCACGACGCCGTGCGACAGCAGCCGCAGGGGGCCGAGCACGACGCCCAGGCGCTCGACGTCGACGCGGCCGGGCGTCGCGTGGCCGTGGAGCTCGATCGACAGCGGCGCCCCCGCGGGCTTGCGCAGGTCGGGCAGCGCCACCGTCGCGGACGCGAGGTCGACGCGCGCGTCGAGGTGGGCGTCGTCGTGAGAGCCGACGGCCGACGCGGTGATCTCGACGGGGCCTTCGAGCGCGGCGGGGGTGGGGCGCATGCGCTCGGGCAGCAGCGCGACGACGCGCTCCAGGCGCACGCCGGTCGAGCGGAGTTCGAGCGCGTGAACGACGGGCCGACCGTCCGTCGAGCGCAGGTCGGCCCTGCCTTCGAAGCCCATGCCGTCGACCGAGAGGGCGACGCGACGGAGGTCGTAGCGGCCCTGCGCGCGGTCGATCGCGCTGTCGAGCGTGAGCGACGCGTCGAAGCGACGCGAGGAAGCGTCGCCCGGCGCCCGGCCCTGGCGCATCACGACCTCGTCGGCGCGCAGGTCGGCGCGCAGGTCGACGGCGCCGCCCGCGGTGGGCAGGTCGATCCTCGCGGTCCCGTCGAGCCGCGCGCGCTCGATCGGCGCGGCGTGCGCGGCGTCCAGCGCGAGCGCGGGGTCGAGCACCACGCGGTGCAGCGAGAGCGACAGGGAGCGCAGGCGCAGGGCGTCGGGCGTCTGACGGGTCGGCGCGGGGACGAGCTCCGCGACGAGGCGGGCGTTGGGGGCGTCGGCGAGCAGCGCTCCGTCGACGGCGACCCGGATCGGTGCGCCAGGGGACACGTCGCGCGCCGACGCGCGGGTGCGCGAGAGCGACACGGCGTGCGTGGCGCCCTCCGGGCCGACCTCGACGAGCGTCACCCGCGCGTCGCGCACGTCGACGCGGTCGATGTGTACGCGCGGCGCTCCGTGTGGTGGGCTGGTGCGCGTCGGCGCGCGCAGGCGAGCGGCGACGTCGTCGACCGACAGGGAGCCGTCGGCCGACCGCGCGACCTCGACCGCGGGCGAGTCGACGGTGATCGACTCGACGGCGAGCGAGCGCCCGCGGCTTCGAACGAAGGGCCACCACCGCACGACCGCGTGGATCGCGCGCACATGCAGCGCGGGCGTGCGCCGCGTAGCGCCGGCGCGCGCGGCCACGTCGAGGTCACGGATGTCGACACGGACGCGGGCCCCGACGCGCACGTCGACGCGCCCGAGGGTCACGCGACGTCCGGTGGCGCGCGAGAGCGACGCGGCGCCGTCACGCACCGCGCGCTCGATCACGAGGGGAGCGCCGACCACGACGGCGGCGGTGAGCACGGCGAGGCACGCGAGGGCTACGGCGAGCGCGCGGAGCAACCGCCGCCGCGGGGCGTCGGGGGCGCCTTGGAGGCGTTTGCGAGACGATGCTGCTGCGCCGTCGGTCATCGCGCGGCGACCACGTCGACCAGCGCGTCGAGGCTGCGCGCGAGGCGCGGCCGCAGGATCGCTCCGAGCACCCTGGCGAGGGGGGCGAAGGCGGCTTCGAACTGCACCTCCCAGACGAGCCCAGTGCCGCCGTTCACCGGCGTGAGGGTCTGGGTCCCACGGTGATTCCTGAGCCCCCCGCCGCGGACCACGCGGTACGCGAAGCGCTCGTGGGGCACCGACTCGACCACCTCCTCGTCGAGCGTCGAGGTGAGGCCGAACGCGGGCACGGTCACCCTCCGCGTCGCCCCGACGCCGTCGTGGGCGCCGTTCGCGCCGGGCGTCACGGCAACCACCTTCGCCTCGGACCACCGGTTCATCTCGTCGGGCACCGTGAGGTACGGCCACACGACGTGCGGTGGCGCCGAGAAGACCCGCTCGAATCGAAGCTTCACGATCCCTCCCGTACGTCACGCCCGTCGATGACCTGCCGCGTGAGCGCCATGAGCGGCGATGATAGAGGGTCTTCGAAGGGATCGACAGCCGCCGCGGTCTGCACTACACGCGGCGCATGTCCGTCCCCCCCGTCGACCTCGCTGGAAGGACCCTGATCATCACGGGCGCGAGCCAGGGCCTGGGCCTGGAGTCCGCGGTGATGCTCGGCCGCATGGGCGCTCGCCTCGTCCTCGTGGTGCGAAACCGCGCCCGCGGCGAGGCCGCGCTCGAACAGATCCGCGCCCGCAGCGGCGCGAAGGAGGCCGAGCTGGTCGTCGCCGACCTCTCGGTGCTCGCGGAGGTCCGCCGCGCGGCCGACGAGCTCCTCGCGCGCTGCCCGCGCGTCGACGTGCTGATGAACAACGCGGGGTCCCTCCTCGAGACGCGCGCCGTCACGGCCGACGGTTTCGAGGCGACCTTCGCGACCAACCACCTCTCGTATTTCTACCTCACGCACCTGCTCCGGGAGCGCCTCGTGGTGAGCGCCCCCGCGCGCGTCGTCAACGTGGCCTCCGGCGCGCACCGCCGCGCCAGGGTCGATTGGGGCGACCTCCAGTTTCACAAGAGCTGGTCGTCGCTCCGCGCGTACGCGAACACCAAGCTCTACAACATCTGGTTCACGCGCGAGCTGGCGCGGCGGCTGGAGGGCACCGGCGTGACCGCCAACTCGTTGCACCCGGGGGCGGTGACGACGGGGCTCTGGTCGAACTACACGGGCGTCAGGGCGATCCTCGTTCGCGTGGCGCGCGCCTTCATGCGCTCGCAGGAGAAGGGCGCGGAGACGCAGGTCTTTCTCGCGTCGTCCCCCTCGGTCGCCCGGGTGAGCGGGAAGTATTTCGCAGACTGCAAGGAGTCCGAACCGAGCGCGCTCGCCCGGGACGACGCCGCCGCGCGGAGGCTCTGGGACATCACGGAAGGGCTCGTGGGCATCAAAGGGTGACTTCGTGCGAAGCGCCTGCGGCGCGCTGGTCGTGAGCCGCGTCGAGGTGGTGCTTCGACGCCTGGTGACCCGACCGACGCGTCCGGCAACACACCCGGGCCGGATTCTGCTATGAGCACCGCCGGAACCATGTCGGATCCTTCGGACACCCCTTCTTCCAATTCGCCCGAAAGCGCGGCGACTGACACCAAACCCGCGGAAACCGAGAAGCCCTCGGAGGCCGTCGTCGAGACGACCGCCGCCGAGAGCGCCGAGATCCCCGCGAAGCCTCCGGCGCCCGAGAGCCCGCCCGAGAAGCCCCCCGAGGCGTCTCCCGTCGGGCCCTACAAGCCCAACAGGCCGGGCGTGCGCGACTGGGCGCTCACGGCGGTGGGCACGATCGGGCTCGCGCTGCTCATGCGCACGCACGGCCACAACGCCTGGGGCGTGCCCGCGGGGATGGTGCTCGCCGTCCTCGCGGTGCTCGGGCTCCTCGGCGTGCTCGGCGACTCGCCCCTCGACCTCCGCGGCGACGAGAAGGGCCCCGAGGCGCAGGACGTCGGCAAGCCCTGGTACAAGCGCGAGGGCGTGTGGGTGCTGCTCTTCGGCGCGGCGCTCTACTTCCCCCTCGCGGGCGCGTACGGGCTGTGGGACCCGTGGGAGACCCACTACTCCGAGGTGGCGCGAGAGATCCTCTCCCGCGACGACTGGATCACCACCTGGTGGGGCCAGGAGGGGTGGTTCATGTCCAAGCCCGTGCTCATCTTCTGGATGAGCGCGCTCGGCATGGGCGTCGGCACCCTCTTCGGGCTGAACGTCTACCCCGACGGGGGGCCGCAGTTCCAGGAGTGGTGCATCCGCCTGCCCATCTCGGCCCTCGCGATCGCCGCGCTCTACGCGCTCTACCGCGCCGTGGCGAGCGCCTGGGGCCGCCGCGCGGGTCTGCTGGTGGCGATGGTGCTGGGGACGATGCCGCACTGGTTCTTCCTGGCCCACCAGGCGATGACCGACATGCCCTTCGTCGCGCCCCTCGTCATCGCCGTCGCCATGCTCATGCTCGCGGCCACGGTGGGCGACAGGGTCGCCGCCTCGAGGAGGTTCTCGGTCGCGGGGCGCGCGCTGCGCTTCTCGCTCTGGCACTTCACGGTGGGGCTCACGCTGCTCCTCGCGCTGCCGCAGATCGTCTACCTCTTCACCCGGCCCATGGTGGTCGCGTGCCCCGACGACGCGCGCGCCGCGCAGTGCGAGGAGATGCTGCGCCTGAACCGCATCGGGAGCTTCCAGTTCCCGGTGGAGACCTACTACTACGGCTCGGCGTTCAACTCGTCGCCCGAGGGCCTCAACAGCAGCGTCCCGGGGTCGCCCGGCTGGGAGCGCCTCGCCAACGTCGTCCCGTTCTTCCCCTCGGCGGTGCAGGCCCTCCTCTGGACGCTGCTCGGAGGCATCGCGATGTGGATGCTCCGCCGCGAGCGCCGCGAGCGCCACCTCTACTTCGTGGCCTTCTACGTGTGGTGCGCCGTGGCCACCATGGGCAAGGGCCCCGCCGGGCTCGCGATCCCCGTGGCCATCGCGGGCGTGTACCTCATCGCCTCGGGCGAGTGGAGGCTCTTCCGCCACGCGCGCCTGCTCACGGGGGCGCTGCTCTTCCTGGTGGTGGGCATGCCCTGGTACGTGGCCATCACCGGCCGCCTGGGCAACGAGTTCTTCGACCGCTTCGTGGTGCACGACATCATCAACCGCACGATGGTGGGCGTGCACGGCGACACCGGCTCCGTGCGCTACTTCCTCTGGCAGCTCGGGTACGCGATGTTCCCGTGGACGGGCCTCGTGCCCGTGGCCCTGGTGGGCTGGCGGCAGGTCGTGCCCCGCGACGCGACGCGCGAGCAGAAGGCCATCGCCACGATCGGCGCGTGCTGGTTCATCCTGTCGTTCGTGCTCTTCAGCGCGATGATCACCAAGTTCCACCACTACATCTTCCCGGCCATCCCGGGCGCCGCGGTGATGGTGGGCCTGCTCCTCGACCGCATGCTGGGCCGCACCTCGCTCGCGCGCGCGCCGACGCCCGTGGCCTCGCTCGCGGCCACCACGCTGGGCGTCGCGTCGCTGGTGGTGGGCGTGGCCAACTTCTTCGGCTCGCCGCGCGGCATCATCCCGCGCGCGGCCCAGGGCGAGCTCCCCAAGGGGTCGATCGCCCTCGGCTACGTGCTCTGCGCGGTGGGCCTCGGGCTCCTCGCGTGGGCGTGGTGGTCGCTCCGCAAGGCCGACGCCGTGGCGGTTCAAGCGCGCACGGCCGGCGGCGTGAGCGTCACGCCCGGCGGCGCGGCGGCGCTCGGGGGCGGCGGAGTCGCAGCGCTCTTCACGGGCCCCGACGAGCCCGACGCGCCCGAGCGCGCGAAGGAGCTCGCGAGCGACGACGACGCCTACGGGCCCGTGAGCTACGGGGCCATGGCCATCTCGGCGGCCGCGATCACGGCCTTCGTGGCGCGCGACCTGGGCTACAGCGGCAGCTCGCGCCCGCCCGGCTACCAGCGCCTGTTGCAGCTCTTCACGTACCAGTACGAGCGCCAGTGGCCGAACCTCTCGTTCGACTACCACCCCATTCTCATCGGCTTTGGCGCGGTGGCCGTGGCGGTCTCGGCGGCGATGGCCGTGCATGCGCTGCGGGCCCACGCGGTGCGCGCGATGGTGGCGCTGGCCGCCGTGTTCGCGGTGTGGGCGCTCGACTACTACATGGTCGACATCTCGCGGCACTGGTCGCAGCGGTCGCTCTTCGAGCGCTACTACGACCGCGAACACGGCCGCAGGCGCCGCCCCGTGCGCGACCGCGTGGGCGAAGACGCCAGGTACGTCTTCGAACCCATGGGCGCCTACCAGATGAACTGGAAGGGTGAGAACTTCTACACGGGCGGCCGGGCGGCCATGCTCGACTGCGGCGACCTGCCGTTCTGCAACAGCCACCCGCAGAACCACATCCCCGCGTGGCTGCGCGCGCGGCAGGGCGAGCGGGTATGGGTGGTGACCGAGCGCTCGCACGGGAGCGGCGCGATCGCGCAGATTCGCGCGACGGGCGGCACGGCGCGCGAGGTCACCGACGAGTGGGACCAGAACAAGTTCGTGCTGATCGAGGGCACGGTGGGGTCGAACGCGCCCGCCGCCCCCGCGCGGCGCGGAGCCCCGTAGCGAGGCGGTGATGAAGGCTCGCGATCGCTGGCTGACGGGCGTCTCGCTCGCGCTGCTCGCCGTGTGGATGTCGCTCCGGGGGCACCACCGCGGCGGCGTGCTCGTGGGCCTCGCGCTCACGGCGGGCGCGGTGCTCGGGATCCTGGGGCTGCTCGGCGACTCGCCGCTCGACGTGCGCGGCGACGAGAGACAGCCCGACACGGGCGACCGACGTCCGTGGTGGCTGCGCGAAGACGCCCTCGTCGCGCTCTTCGGGGCCGCGCTCTACGTGCCGCTCGCGGGCGCGTTCGGGCTGTGGGACCCGTGGGAGACCCACTACTCCGAGGTCGCGCGCGAGATCCTGGCCCGCGACGACTGGATCACCACCTGGTGGGCGCAGGAGGGGTGGTTCATGTCCAAGCCCGTGCTCATCTTCTGGATGAGCGCCCTCGGCATGGGCATCGGGAGCCTCTTCGGGCTGCCCTACCAGGCCGACGGGGGCCCACACGCCCTGTACCTCCAGGAATGGTCGATCCGGCTGCCGATCGTGTTCCTGGCGATCGGGGCGATGGTGGCGCTCTCACGCGCGGTGGCGCGCTCGTGGGGCCCGCGCGCGGGTCTGCTGGTGGCGATGGTGCTGGGGACGATGCCGCACTGGTTCTTCCTGGCCCACCAGGCGATGACCGACATGCCCTTCGTCGCGCCCCTCGTCATCGCCGTCGCCATGCTCATGCTCGCGATCACCGACGACCCCGACGGCCTCGTCGAGCCGAGGGTGTTCACCGTCGCGGGGCGTCGCTTCAGGGTCTCGCTCTGGCACCTCACCGTCGGGTTCACGCTGGCCCTGGCGCTGCCGCAGGTGGCGTACCTGCTCACCCGGCGGGTGATGTTCTCGTGCCCGCCCGACGCGAACATCAACCAGTGCAACCAGGCGCTCGCGGCCAGCCGCGTCGGGTCGATCCAGTTTCCGATCGAGACCTTCTTCTCGGGCTCGGCGGGCAACTCGGGCGTCGACGACGCGGCCTCGGTGCCGGGCTCGCCGCGGTGGGAGCGCGTCGCGAGCGCCACGGCCTTCTTCCCCTCGGTGGTGCAGGGCCTCCTGTGGGCGGCGCTGCTCCTCTCGGTGCTCCACGCCCTGCGCCGCGAGCGCCGCACCCAGGCGCTGCACTACGTGCTCTTCTACGTCTGGTGCGCCCTCAGCACGCTGGGCAAGGGGCCCGGCGGGGTGGCCATCCCCGGCGCCATCGCGCTGCTGCACTTCGTCTCGTCGGGGCGCTGGCGCGACCTGCTGCGCATCAGGATCGGCCTCGGCGTCTCGGTCTTTCTCGTGGTGGGCATGCCCTGGTACGTGGCCATCACCGGTCGCCTGGGCAACGAGTTCATCGACCGCTTCGTGCGCCACGACCTGATCAACCGCATGACCATCGGCGTGCACGGCGACACCGGGTCGCTGCGCTACTTCCTCCTCCAGCTCGGGTACGCGATGTTCCCGTGGTCGGGCATGGCGCCGGTGGCCCTCTTCGGGTGGCGCTACATCGTGCCCCCGTCGGCCACGCAGGCGCAGCGCGACGTGGCGCGCATCGGGCTCCTGTGGTTCACGCTCGCGTTCGCGCTCTTCAGCGCGATGACCACGAAGTTTCACCACTACATCTTCCCGGCCATGCCGGGCGTGGCGGTGATGGTGGGGCTGCTCCTCGACCGGCTGATGGGGGCGGCGCCCTCGCGCGACGTGGCGCGCTTCGTCGACCGGCTGCGCCCCCAGCTCGCGCAGGCGGGCGCCCTGGTGCTCGCCGTGATCGGGGGCGCCAGGCTCATCGGGAGCGCGAGCGGCGTGGTGCCGCGGAACGGGGTCTTTCACGCGAACCCCCTGGTGGGCGCGTTGCTGCTCGCGGCGGCCGCGGGCGCGTGGTGGTACGGCTGGCGGATCCACCGGCAGCAGACCTCCCCCTCGGTGGCGGTCGAGCCCTCGCCCGACGACGCGAAGAACTACCGGGAGCAGGAGTTCCGCGCGGTGGAGGGAGGCGCGACCCCCGAGGATCCGCTCGTGTCGCCGGGGGTCGCGGGGCTCATGATCGCCGCGGCCGCGCTGCTGGTGTTCATCGCGCGCGACCTCGTCGCCACGCGGAGCACGCCGCCCGGCTCCGAGCGGCTCATCCACCTGTTCGTGTACAACTACGACCGCGCGTGGCCGACGCAGTACCTCGATTTTCGGGGCCCCCTGCTGGGCTTCGGCGTGGCCGCGGTGGTGAGCGTGCTGCTCGTGGGCGTGGCGCGGGTGCGGGCCTACGCGGCGCGCGGCGTGGTGGTGCTCGCGACGCTGTTCGCGGCGTGGGGCCTCGACGTGTACATGATCCAGGTCACGCCGCACTGGTCGCAGCGGCCGCTCTTCGAGCGCTACTACGCGATGCGCAGGCCGACGACGCGCGACCCGCGCTTCAGGTTCGACCCCATCGTGGCGCACCAGATGAACTGGAAGGGCGAGAACTTCTACACGGGCAACCACGTCGTGGCCGAGGAGTGCGGGCTCAAGTACTGCACCGGGTCGACCGCAGAGTTCATCCGGCAGTACGGCGCGGGGCGCGTGTTCTTCGTCACCGAGCACTCGCGCATGGGGGGCCTGCTCAGCACGATCCGCAGCGCGGGCGGCGACGGGCACGCGGTCACGACCGAGCGCGACGACAACAAGTTCGTGCTGGTCGAGGCGCAGCTCGGCGGAGCGGCGGGCGCGCCGACGTCCGCCACGTCCCCGCGGTGGTCGCCGTCGCAGGCGCGGTGACGCCTTCGATGGACGCCGAAGGGTCAGAGGACGCGCTGCGACCCGCCATCCGCGCGGCCCTCGCCGCGTCGCCGGGCATGGCCTCGGAGCCCGACGGGCGCATCGACCTGCTCGTGGCGGAGTTTCTCCCCTTCGCGCAGGCCGTCGCGCGCGCGGGGGCGAACCCGAGGGAGCTCCACGCCGAGGCGCGCTCGCTCGCGTGGCTGTTCGCGTACCGCCTCGGCGACCAGGGGGTGCCCGCGCTCGCGACGACCTCGGCGCTCGCCGCGTGGCGTGACGTCGTCGCGACCGACGCCGCGCGCGCGGTCGCCGACCAGGTGCTCCCGCTGCTGCTCGACGGCTACGCCCGCGCGAGGGAAGACCGCGCCCGCGCCGAGCTCCAGCGCGCGCTCGGCGAGTCGCTCCTGGTGGCCGAGGCCGCCCCGGGCGTGGTGCTGGCGGTGG
>JADMIO012610779.1_pt1 | contig 23643 bp, 18 predicted proteins | sample 8958161 | NCBI WGS metagenome assembly JADMIO01 (sample SAMN16585339, study PRJNA669376) | soil metagenome | isolation source: Crop rotation soil | place: USA: Cullars Rotation, Alabama | collected 2011
GGTCGCCGCCACAACCAAACACCACATGCAGGCGGTTGGCCGTGTGCGGACGCAGGGCTTCCAGGATTTTTTCCAGGCTGTCCGGCGTGTGGGCATAATCGACATAGATCGGCGCGCCGGCTGCGGCGAAGGCCACTTTCTCCATCCGGCCCGGTGCGCCTTTGAGATGTTCCAGCGCCGCGAACACTTTCGCGGCATCTTCGCCCAGGCCGATCGCCAGGCCTGCCGCGACCAGCGCGTTGGAGGCCTGGAATTCTCCGGCCTGCGGCAGGTCGACGTAAAAAATCTTGCCCTGGTAATGCAAAGTCAGGGCTTGCGAACCGCCCTGATCCTCGCGGCGGTCCAGGTGAATGGTGTCGCCATTGCGGCCCACCGTGATCAAACGCAGCCCCCGCGTCTTGGCCGCCTGAATGAACCGTTCGGCATGGGCGGCATCGGCATTGACCACGGCGACGCCACCGTCCTGCACCACTTCGGTGAACAGGCGCAGTTTGGCGGCAAGATAAGCCTCGAAGGTCGGGTGATAATCCATGTGATCGCGGGTGATGTTGGTGAAGCCGCAAGCACGGATCTTCACCCCATCCAGCCGGTGCTGGTCCAACCCGTGGCTGGACGCCTCGATGGCAAGCCGGTCGACGCCGTCCTGCTTGAGCCTCGCCAGCAATTCGTGAATCTCGACGGGATCGGGCGTGGTGTGGGACAGCGGCATCTCGCCTTTCGGTCCGATCACACCCACCGTGCCAAGGCTTGCCGCGGGCCGGCCCAGCGCGGTCCAGATTTCCCGTAAAAAGGCGACTATGGAGGATTTGCCCTTGGTGCCGGTGACCGCGGCGACAATGTCCGGCTGGCCCTCATAAAAGATCGCCGCCACATGTGCCAAACCGGCACGGGGATTTTCTTCGGCGATAAAGCGCACGCCCAGGGACGCGACATCGCCGGCCAAGGAAGGCGGACCCATCACGGCGACGGCGCCGCGCGCCACCGCGTCTTTCACAAAACGCGCGCCATCGGTCTTTGTCCCGGCCAAAGCCGCGAACAGATACCCAGGCTTCACCTTGCGGCTGTCACTGGCCAAGCCCGTCAATCCGAGCCTGGAAATATCGCTCTTACCCAACATGGCGGCGTCTTGCGCCCCTTTTCCCGACATTAGAATCCGAATGTGGCGTCATTAGGTGTGCACGGTGACAGTCATTCGCCCGAAGCCAGCTTGGTCGGCTCGGGAATATTGGGCACGCCCAGAAGCGGCGCGATGCGCTGGATCACCCGGCCCACGGTAGGCGCCGCGGTCCAGCCCGCCAGGGCGAAGCCGCCGGTTTCCTTGGTGCCATGCGGCTGGTCCAGCAGGATGAAAACGACATAACGCGGATGATGGACCGGGAAGACACCATAAAAACTGGTGCGCAAGGCGTGCGGGATGTAGCGGCCATTCGGGCCCGGCACTTGGGCCGAGCCGGTCTTGCCGCCCACGTCATAGCCCGCAATGTCGGCCTTCTTGCCGGAACCATTGGTCACGACATAGCGCAAAAGGTCGCGCATCTGCTCGCTGGTTTCGGGCTTGATCACCTGTTCGCCGCGCAGGTCGTCGCTGCTCTGCTTGACGAAGGTGGGCGCGATCCGGCGCCCGCCATTCACCACCGAGGCGGCAGCGGCGACAAAGCTCAGCGGCGACACCGAAATGCCTTGGCCGAAACCGATGGTGGCGGTCTGGATCATGCCCCAGTCCGAAATGGGGTAAAGCGGGCGCGCGGTTTCCGGCAATTCGGTCTTGACCGGCTTGAGCAGGCCCATATGACCCAGGAATTCGCGCTGGCGTGTCGGCCCAGACCGCAGGGCGATCTGCAAGGTTCCGATATTGGAGGATTGCGCCAGGATGTCGCGCGCCGGAAGCGTCGCCGGCATGTGTTCGGCTTCATGGATGCCATGTTTGCCGAGCTTGTAGACCTGGCCGATATTGAAGACTTCGTCCAGGCTCCGCAGGGTGTGGTCTTCCAGCGCCAGCGAGAAGCTGAAGATCTTGAACACCGAACCCAGCTCGTACACGTCCTGCGCCACGATGTTCTTGGCGCTGTCGCCCGGAGCAAGCCGGCGCTGGTTGGGATCGAAATTCGGCACCGACGCCATGCCCAGCACTTCGCCGGTGTTCACGTTCATCACGATTCCGCCGGCGGCATGGGCCCTGAAAGTCTGGCGCGCCTGTTCCACTTCATGCGCCAGGATGTATTGCACCCGCATGTCGATGGAGGTGGCGACCTTTCCGCCGGCCGCGGCGCGAATCTGGTTTTGCAGCCCCAGTTCCAGCCCGCTCAGCCCGTTATTGTCCGGATCGGTGACGCCCACCACCTGCGCAGCATTGCGCCCGTCGGGATAATAGCGCTTGCCGCCCGGCTCGAATTCCAGGCCCGGCAGGCCCAGATGCATCACCTTGGCTTCGGTGTCGGGCGTGATCTGGCGCGCCACCAGTACATAAGGATGCTTGGCGTTGTTGAAACCCGTGGCGAGGCGGCCTTCATCCGCGCCGGTGGCTTGCGCCAGTTCATGCGCCGCTTCCTGCTTGTCCCAGAAGACCGCGGGCCTGGCATAGAGATCCTTCACCGGCAGGTCGCGGGCCAGAAGCTCGCCATTGCGGTCGGTGAGGTCGGCGCGGGCCACGATCTCGGCCGCCGGGCGCACCCCGTCCAGGGATTTCAGCAGGGTGACATGGACCAGGCGGATTCCCACCAGCGCGAAAGCGGCGACACAGATGACCGCTCCGATAATGATGCGCCGCTGAAAGACAGTGGGGGCCTCGCTCATAACCTCACTTCAAATCCTCACATGCCGGAGTCGGGCGTTGGCGCGGGGGCCGGAATCTGCGCGCTGGCATTGTGCACCGGCGTGTTGTTCAGCGGCGCGTTCGGACCCCCGTCCTCACCGGCGCCACGGCGCGGCAGCTGCTCGAAGGAGCTCAATTGCGCCGACGAGGTGTCGGCCATGCCCAAGTGAGCTTGGGCCAGCTGCTGCACGCGGTCGGGTGACGCGACATGCTGCCATTCCGTTTCCAGCACACCGATGCTGCCGCGCTCCCGCGCGATCTGGGCGTTGACCCGGTTCAGCTCCATATGGGCGACGCGGGTTTTCTCGGACACATGGTAAAGCGCCAGGATCGAGAAGCCCATCAACGCCACGCAGAAGAAGTTCAGGATGCGAACCATGTCTGTCTCCTATGCCGCCAGTTTGATGCCGGCGCGCAACCTGGCGGACCGGGACCGTGGATTGGATGCGATTTCCTCCGCCGAAGGCTCGCGGCGGTGCAGAAGCTGGAATACGGCGGACCGCGCCGGCGCCGCGGACGGCGCATGACGCGAGGCGCGTGGGGCGCCGGTGGAGCGTTCGGTGAGGAAGCGCTTGTCCATGCGGTCTTCCAGGCTGTGGAACGAAACCACCACCAGCCGGCCTTGGGGTTTGAGGATTTCCAGCGCCGCGTCCAACCCACGCTCCAGCTCGCCCAATTCGTCATTCACATGAATGCGCAGCGCCTGGAAGGTGCGGGTGGCCGGATGAATGGCATGGCGCAGGGCCGCAGGACCTTGCGCTTCTGACACGATGGCAGCCAGCTGCGCCGTGCCGGTGACGGGCCGCGCGGCGATGATGGCGCGGGCGATGCGGCGGGCATTCTTTTCCTCGCCATAGCGGGCGATGATCTGGGACAGCGTGCGTTCGTCGGCGCTGTTGACGATATCGGCGGCACTTTCGCCCGAAAGACTCATGCGCATGTCGAGCGGGCCGTCCTCGCGGAACGAGAAGCCACGCGCCGGCTCGTCGAACTGGAAGGAAGACACGCCCAAATCGAGCACGATGCCGTCGCTGGCCGAGGCGAATTCGTTCATGCGGGAAAATTCGCCCTGTACCAAAGTGAGCCGCCCGCCAAAGCGTTCCACCAGCGCCTGGCCGCGAGCGATCGCCGCCGGGTCGCGGTCGATGCCCAATACTTTGCAATCGGCAGCTTCAAGAATGGCGCTGGCATAGCCCCCACCGCCAAAGGTTCCGTCGACATACTGCGCGCCGTCGCGAGGTGAGAGCGCTTCCAGCACTTCCGCCAGCATCACGGGGACGTGCTTGTTCGCGGAGGGGGCGCTCATGACACCTCCCCATTGCGGGCGCGTTCCATGCGGGCCTTCACCCGCGCCAAAGCTTCGGCTTCGATCGGCGCATAACGCTCGGCATCCCAGATCTGGAATTTCTGCGCCTTGCCGACGAAAACGATCTTGTCCTTCAGCCCGGCATGTTCGATCAGCGAGTCCGGCAGGCGCACGCGGCCATTCTCGTCGATCGGCAGGGATTGCGTGCGCGCGATCAGCGCGGTGGCTTCATCGTCAAAGCTGGCGGAGAAGAACGCATCCTGGCCGGCGAGGCGCGTGTTGATGCGATCCAGCAAATCCTGACCGAACGCATCCAGCGCGGGATCGATGAAACTGGGGCAGACATAGACGCCGGTGGTGTTCTGCGCGACCAGGAGATGGCGATGGGTCGCGGGAATGCAGACCCGCCCCTTGCTGTCGAGCGACCCTGGCACCGTCGAAAGGAACGGTTGGACCAACCCGGACATGGTGCCTGATACCCCCTCGCCCCTTGGGCCTTTCGCGGAACCGGAACGGCAACGCGGGAAGGCGGGTCGCAAGGACCCCTGGGACAGCATGGGATAACATGGGACCAGATGGCCCGTCAAACCAAAAACCCAAATATTATAGGGGCTTGGCTTGTGTCGTTAACGTTTGAGCCCCCTAGCGCTGGAGTCCAGAGGAACAATTAACGAACATGGTAATAGTGTGGTCAGACCGGTAAATGGGAAGTTAACGGTTGCCCCAGACCAACAACCATAAGTTGCGCACTCAACAATCCCAAGCCGGGGCCGCCAAGGTGCAACTTCCAGATGATTCGGGGTGCTGGACATTCGCCGCCTCGGCGGTTTTTCTCGCGGCGCGCACAGGAGAGACAGCATGAAGATCGGATTTATCGGGCTCGGCCGCATGGGCCATCATGTTGCGGCCAACCTGCTCAAGGCCGGTCACAGCGTGACGGTTTGGAATCGCTCGCAAGAGCCCGTGCAGGCGCTGGTGGCCAAGGGCGCAGCCGCCGCCCGCACGCCACAGGACGCGGTTCAGGGCGACGCCGTTTTTTCCATGCTCTCCAATGACGCGGTGATGCGGGACATCGGTTTGGCCGGTCCCCTGCTGGACCGGTGCGCCAAAGGCCTGATCCATGTGAATCTCGCGACCATCTCCGTCGCCTTCGCCCAGGAACTGGCGGCGGCGCACCGCGCGCGCGGCCTGGCCTACATTTCCGCGCCGGTGTTCGGCCGGCCCGAGATGGCGGAAAGTGCGCAGCTTGTGCTGGTGGCAGGCGGCGATGCATCCGCACTCAGCATCATGCAACCAGTGTTCGACAAGATCGGCGCCCGCACCGTGCCGCTGGATGCGCCCGAGAAGGCCAACCTGTTCAAGATCGCCGGCAATTTCATGATCGCCAGCGAATTGGAATCCACCGGCGAGGCCTTCGCCTTGTTGCGCAAAGGCGGCGTGGATCCAGCCTTGTTTCACGATGTGCTGAGCGGACGGCTTTTCACCGGCGCGGTGTTCAAGAATTACGGCACCATGATCCTGCACCGCCAATATGAGCCGGCCGGCTTTGCGCTGACCTTGGGCCTGAAAGACGTCAACCTGGCGCGGGCCGCAGCGGAAGGCCTGGGCGTGACCATGCCGACCGCCGAGCTGCTGAAAGCCCATTATGACCAGGCGATCCAATGGGGCTGGCAGGACAGGGATTGGGCCGCCATCGGCGAGGTACCCGCCAGGAAGGCAGGCGTTTGAGCCTGGGGCGCTATATCAAGGCCCAGGCGCCTGTTTATTCGCAGGCGCTGGCAGAACTTCGGCGCGGCCACAAGCAGTCGCATTGGATGTGGTATGTCTTTCCGCAGGTCGCGGGCCTGGGCCACAGCGCCATGTCGCACAGTTACGCGATCGAGTCCCTGGATGAAGCGCGCGAATATCTTTCCCATCCTGTGCTGGGCGCGCGCTTGCGCGAATGCTGCCGGGCACTGATGGATGTGGAGGGCAGGACGGCGCATGAAATTTTCCATTCGCCGGACGATCTGAAATTCCGTTCCAGCCTGACATTGTTCGCCCAAGCCGCACCGAACGAACCGCTCTTCCGCGACCTCTTGCAAAAATACTTCGCCGGTAAGCCCGATTCAGCGACGCTGGAATTGCTGGCAAGGCAAAAATAGCAACCCATGTCATGGCCGGCCTTGAGCTGGCCATCCATTTCAAAGTCCTGCGCGTGTGGATGCATGGATGGCCGGGTCCCGCTTCTGTCGCTGCGCGACCTCGCTGCCCGGCCGGGTCCCGGCTCGCGCTTCGCGCCGCTCGCTGGCCGGATGACAGTTTTAAGGAATCAGACGGCCTGTAAGCCGGGTTCTGTCCTTCTTGCGAAGGGGTGACCATTCCTCTGCGATGGGTGTCGCCACCCACCTCACGCGACCGACCCGGACGGCGATGCGGAAAACATCACGTGCCGTCCCTATTTGGTCTTGCTCCCGGTGGGGCTTGCCGTGCCGCCTTTGTTGCCAAAGACGCGGTGCGCTCTTACCGCACCATTTCAACCTTGCCGCGGCCAATCTTCCGGAGAAAACCGGGCCGGTAGGCGGTGTCATTTCTGTGGCGCTATCCCTGGGGTCGCCCCCGCCGGACGTTATCCGGCACCGTTTTTCCGTGGAGCCCGGACTTTCCTCGAACCTCTTGCGAGACCCGCGGTCACCCGGCCGTCTGACACCGCGCTTATACGGCAGACGTTCTCAACAAGGAAGCCAGCAAGCCGGCACATTCGCTATCCCATTGCCCATTCAGCTTTTTGGGCCGGAAATGGCGCTGGAAAGCGGTGATCACCCGATCCTGCGGCGCATTCGGATCATAGCCGAAACGGTTCAGCGCATCGGCTCCCAGATCATTCACAGCCGCTTGCGGCCACAAGCCTATGCCCGCTTTTGCCAAACGTTGCCAGGGAAACAACTCACCCGGATCTTCCTTTCGCGCCGGCGCCACATCGCTATGGCCCAGCACGCGCCAGGAGGGAATCGGATGCCGCATCAGGATGCTGTGGCACAAGGTGGTCAGCGCACCGATCTGCTGTTCGGAAAAATCGCGATAGCCGAATTCGTGTCCGGGATTGACCAGCTCGATGCCGATGGAGCGGGCATTGATGTCCGTGGCGCCCGCCCAATAAGCCTTGCCCGCGTGCCAGGCGCGGCGCGCCTCCGGTACATGAGCATAGACCGTGCCGTCTTCGTCGATGGTGTAGTGCGCCGAAACCTTGGCGGCCGGATCGCACAGCCGCGCCAGCGCCTCACCGGCCGTTTTCATGCCGGTATAATGCAACACCAGCATGTCGATGGCCGCGCCGCCGCGCCCCTCCTGACCTCTTGAGTCATGGTTCGGCGAGGCCATCTCGACCTTCTTCACGGCATGCCCCGCTCGGCACAGATCTTTTCATAGGCCGTGTTGATCGCCGCCAGCTTGTCGGTCGCCAGCTTGATGAATTCCTGCGGCACGCCGCGCGCCATCAAACTGTCGGGATGGTTTTCGCGCACCAGCTTTCGATAGGTCTGGCGCAGCTCATTGTCGTCCGCGGAATAGGACAGGCCCAGTATGACATAGGGGTCCGTCAGCTCCGGCGCGAAATGACTGGCGCGGATGCGGCGATATTCATTGGGCGCGAAGCCGAAGATTTCCGCCACCCGCTCCAAGAACCTGGCTTCCTCGGGATGCAGCACGCCATCGGCTTTGGCGATCTCGAACAGCCCGTCCAGCACGTCTTCCAGCATGGCGGGATTGCCCACGAACAGCCGGGCGATCTGGCCGGCATAATATTCGAAGCCGGCAATATCCTGGCGCGCCAGATTGAAGATGCGATGGACGTTGCCTTCCTCTTCCGGCGGCACGCCAAAGGCCTGGCGAAAAACCTGGAATTCCTCATCGCTGACCACGCCATCGGCGCGCGCCATCTTGCCCGCCAGCGCCACCACGGCGATGGTGAAGGTGACGCCGGGATCGGATTCGCGGTCGAGGAAGAAATGCCCCGCCACCGCGCCGACCAGCGCGCCGACGGGTCCGCCGACAAAAAGACCGGCTGCCGCTCCGCTGACTTTGCCCCAGACTGACATAACGCTCCTTAAGCGGCGTCAACCGCGCGGGGATTGTAGTTCAAAAGCGGCGCCAGCCAACGTTCCGCCTCCGGCAACGTCCAACCCTTGCGGCGGGCGTAATCTTCCACCTGGTCGCGCTCGATCTTGCCGACGCCGAAATAGCGGCTTTCGGGATGGGCGTAATAGAAGCCCGACACCGAGGAGCCCGGCCACATGGCATAGCTTTCGGTCAGGCTGACGCCGATCCGGTCGGCCGCATCCAGCAGCTTGAACAGGGTGGCTTTTTCGGAATGCTCCGGCTGGGCGGGATAGCCGGGCGCCGGCCGGATGCCGCTATAGGATTCCTTGATCAGCTCCTCATTGGTGAAATGTTCGTCACCGGCATAGCCCCAATAGTCCTTGCGGACCTTTTCATGCAGGCGTTCGGCAAAGGCTTCGGCGAGACGGTCCGACAAAGCGCGCAATAGGATGGCGGAATAATCATCCTTGGCCGCTTCAAAGGCCTGGATGTGTTTCTCCTCGCCGATCCCCGCTGTCACCACAAAACCGCCGATATGGTCGTCCGCACCTTCCGGCGCGATGAAATCCGCCAGCGCCAGGTTGGGCCGGCCCGCCTCGCGCGTCATCTGCTGGCGCAAGGTGTGCAAGGTGGCGATGGGAAATTTCCGCGCCTTGTCGCCATAGACCAGGATATCGTCGTCCACACTGTTGGCCGGCCAGAAGCCGATCACCGCCCGGGCCGTCAGCCATTTCTCGTCCACAATCTTCTTCAGCATTTTCTGCGCGTCGGCATAGAGATCGCGCGCCGCCTTGCCGACCTTGTCGTCTTCCAGGATGGCCGGGAAGGGTCCCGCCAATTCCCAGGTCTGGAAGAAGGGCGTCCAGTCGATATAACGGGTCAGTTCCGCCAAATCGAAATTGTCGAACACCCTGGTCCCTAGGAATTTCGGCGCCGGCGCGATCAAGTTGAAATCGGTGCGGGCGCGGTTGGCACGCGCTTCGGCCAGGCTCAGGCGGCGGGCAGTGCTGCGCTGGGCGGCATGATTGCGGGCGATGGTTTCATAGTCCTTGCGCACGTCCGCGGCATAATTTGCGCCGCCATCCTTGCTGAGCAGACTGGAGGCCACGCCCACAGCGCGGGATGCGTCCGTGACATACACCGTTTGGCCACGGCGATAGCTGGGATCGATCTTCACCGCCGTATGCACTTTCGAGGTTGTGGCGCCGCCGATCAGCAGGGGAATGTCAAAGCCCAACCGCTCCATTTCGGAGGCTACGAACACCATCTCGTCCAATGACGGAGTGATCAGGCCGGAAAGGCCGATAATGTCGGCCTTATGCTCCTTCGCCGCGTCCAATATCTTCTGCGGCGGCACCATCACCCCCAGGTCCACCACTTCATAGCCGTTGCATTGCAGCACCACGCCCACAATGTTCTTGCCGATGTCGTGCACATCGCCCTTCACCGTGGCCATGATGATCTTGCCGGCGCTTTCCTTGGCCGACGACTTGTCGTCCTCCATGAAGGGCAGCAGGTAGGCCACCGCCTTCTTCATGACGCGTGCCGACTTGACCACCTGAGGCAGGAACATCTTGCCCGAGCCGAACAGGTCGCCCACCACATTCATCCCCGCCATCAGCGGGCCTTCGATCACGTCCAGCGGCCGCGCGGCCAGCTTGCGGGCCTCTTCGGTGTCCTCGACGATATAGGCGTCTATCCCTTGCACCATCGCGTGGCTGATGCGCTCATTCACCGGCAGGCTGCGCCAGGCCAGGTCTTCCACCTTGGCTTGCCCGGCACCGCCCTTGTATTGCTGCGCCAGTTCCAGCAGCCGCTCGGTGGCATCCGCGCGGCGATTGAACAACACATCCTCGATGCCCTCGCGCAGCGGGGTGGGAATGTCCTGGTAAACCTGCAGCTGGCCGGCATTGACGATGCCCATATCCATGCCCGCCTTGACGGCGTGGAACAGGAACACCGAATGCATCGCTTCGCGGACCTTGTCGTTGCCGCGGAAGGAGAAGCTGAAATTGGAGACGCCGCCGCTGATATGGGCATGCGGATTCTCGCGGCGGATCACTTCGGCGGCCTCGACAAAGGCCTTGCCATATTCGTTATGCTCTTCCAACCCGGTGGCGACGGCGAAGATGTTGGGATCGAAGATGATGTCCTCGGGCGGAAAATTCAGCTTTTCCACCAGCAGCCGATAGGCGCGGCTGCAGATCTCGATCTTGCGTTCCTTGGTGTCGGCCTGGCCGACTTCGTCGAACGCCATCACCACCACGGCGGCACCGAAGCGGCGCACTTCCTGGGCATGCTTGAGGAACTGCTCCTCGCCTTCCTTCAGCGAGATCGAGTTGACGATCACCTTGCCCTGGCAGCATTTCAGGCCGGCCTGGATCACGTTCCATTTGGAACTGTCGATCATCAGCGGCACTTTGGAGATGTCGGGCTCGCTGGCGATCAGGTTGACGAAACGGGTCATCGCCGCCTCGCCATCGATCATGCCCTCGTCCATGTTGATGTCGATGATCTGGGCGCCGTTCTCCACCTGCTCACGCGCCACCGCCAATGCGCTTTCATAGTCGCCGCCGGTGATCAGCTTGCGGAATTTGGCACTGCCGGTGATGTTGGTGCGCTCGCCGACATTGACGAAATTGGTGTCGGGGGTCAGGGTGAAAGGCTCCAGTCCCGACAGCCGCAAATATTTTGGCTTGTCCGGAATCGCGCGCGGCGTCACGCCGGTGATCGCCTTGCCAAAGGCGGCGATGTGCTCCGGCTTGGTGCCGCAGCAGCCGCCCACGATATTCACCAGGCCGGAACGGGCGAATTCGCCGATCATTTCCGCCATGGTTTCCGGGGTCTCGTCATAACCGCCGAATTCGTTGGGCAGGCCGGCATTGGGATGGGCCGAGACCAGCGTGTCACAGGCCGCTGCCAAGTCGGCGATATAGGGCCGCAGCTCCTTGGCGCCAAGCGCGCAATTCAAGCCGATGGCAAAGGGATCGGCATGGCGCACCGAATGCCAGAAGGCTTCCGGCGTCTGTCCCGTGAGGGTGCGTCCCGACAGGTCGGTGATGGTGCCGGAAATCCACACCGGCAGTCGCACGTCCAATTCCGCGAACACTTCCTCGATGGCAAAAATCGCCGCCTTGCAATTCAAGGTGTCGAATACGGTCTCGATCATCAGCACGTCGGCGCCGCCCTTGATCAACCCGCGCGCGCCTTCGCGATAGGTGGCGCGCAGCGCGTCAAAGGTGATGTTGCGGAAGGCGGGATCGTTGACGTCCGGCGAGATGGAGGCAGTGCGGTTGGCAGGTCCCAGCACGCCGGCGACCAGGCGCGGCCGCTGGCTGGTGGAGAATTCGTCGCACAGATCGCGCGCCAGCTTCGCACCCGCCTCGTTCAACTCACCCACCAGGTGACCCAGGCCGTAATCCTCCTGGCTGGTGAAATTGGAGTTGAAAGTGTTGGTCTCGATGAAATCCACGCCGGCTTCCAGATACTGGCGGCCGATATTCCGGATGATCTCCGGCTTGGTCAGGGTCAGGAGATCGTTATTGCCCTTGAGCTCGCTGGGATGATTGCCGAAGCGCTGGCCCCGGAAGTCCGCCTCGCCCAGCTTGAACCCCTGGATCATCACGCCCCAGGACCCGTCCAGCAGCAGCAGGCGCTTCCTGGCCTCCTGCTTCATCCAGGCGATGCGGTTATCACGGGTAAAGCTCATGACGGGTCCTTGGGTGCGATACCGAGAATGCGGCAGGCCGCGTAAGTCAGGTTGGCCTGGTTGAGGGTGTAGAAATGGAACTGCTGGAAGCCGCGCTTGCACAACAGCTCGACCTGGTCGGCCAGCACGGCGGCGGCGACAATGCGCCTCGTCTCAACATCCTCGTCCAGGCCTTCATAGGCCTGGGCCAGCCATTGCGGAATGGACGCGCCCGCCTTGGCCGCCATGCGCGCCACGCCCTTGAAATTGGTGGTCGGCATCACGCCGGGTACGATGGGAATGGTGATGCCGGCGCGGGCCGCATCGTCGCGGAAGCGGGCGCTCAAGTCATTGTCGAAGCAGAACTGGCCCAAAGCGCGGCTGGCGCCGGCATCCATCTTGGCCTTGAGCAGTTCGATGTCATGGCCATGGCTGGGCGAATCCGGATGGCGCTCGGGATAGAAGGAGACGCTGACTTCGAAGGGCGCGATCTTCTTGATTCCCGCAATCAGCTCCGGCGTGCTGCGATAACCGTCCGGATGAGGACAATAAGCCCCCGTCATGTCGGGCATGTCGCCACGCAGCGCCACGATGTGGCGGATGCCGGCATCCCAATAGGCCCGCACGATATCGTCGATCTCGCCCCGCGAGGCCGCAACGCAGGTCAAATGCGCCGCCGGTTTCAAGCCGGTCTCTTCCACGATCCGCTTGACGGTGGCATGGGTGCGCTCGCGCGTCGAACCGCCCGCGCCATAGGTCACCGACACAAAAGACGGCGCCAAGGGTTCCAGCCGGCGGATGGCGGTCCACAGATTGGCTTCGGCCTCCTCGGTCCGTGGCGGCGAGAATTCAAAGGACACCGTGATCGGCGTCGGGTCGGTGATGAGATCGGCCAAGCTCATATTGTTCTCACGCGGCTTCTTTTTTGCTTCGGGCCTTGGCGGTCGCCAGCCACAATTTGACGGTCAATTTTTCGCCTTCGGCTTGCGGGGCGATGGTTTCGCTGCCGGCATTGGCAAGGCCGGCGGCGGCGAACCAGCCTTCCACTTCGCGATCGGAAAAACCCAGCCGGCGATGGGCAAACTCGTCGCGCAGGAATTCCTCCTTGTGGGACGCAAAGTCGGCGACCAACAGCCGACCGCCCGGCGCCATTACCCGCGCCGCCTCCGCCACCGCACTGCCGGGATCGTCCAGATAATGCAGCACCTGGTGGAACAGCACGACATCAAAGCCCGCATCCGCTGCTCCGCTCGCAAAAGGCAGCCGATAAATGTCGCCCAGCCGCACCTGGGCATTGCGGATATTCTCGCGCAACAGCCGGTCGCGGGCGATGGCCAGCATGTCGGGACTGACATCGATGCCGACCGCGCGCACCGCATGCGGCGCGATCAATTCCAGCATGCGGCCCGTGCCAGTACCGGCATCCAGGAAATTCTGGATCGGCGTGCTGACCAGGCGCCGGGCGATGGCTTCTTCCACATCGCGCTCGGGCGCATGCAGGGCGCGGATGCGCTCCCATTCCGCGGCATTGGACTTGAAATAGGCGGCGGCGGCATTGGCCCGCTGCTGGCGGATATGGGCCAGCCGCGCTTTGTCGGCCTCCTGCAGCGCGGGGTCGGCCAGGGCAGCGATGGCCGCGCCCAATTCCGCGCCGGTGCCCCGGTCCGCGGCGCGGCAGAACACCCAGCTGCCTTCCTTGAACCGTTCGACCAGGCCCGCTTCGCCCAGCAATTTGAGGTGCCGGGACACGCGCGGCTGGGACTGACCGACAATCTCGATCAATTCACTGACGGTAAGCTCGGCCTGGCGCAGCAACAGCAGCAGCCTGAGCCGGGTGGGATCGCCCGCCGCCCGCAGCATGGAAACCAGCCTGTCCAAGACTTCCTCACATATAAGCATATCTTTATATGCTTAGATTCCCTGCGGCCGCAAGAGGGCTGGATTCCGGCCCCCAAAACCGGCAAAACCCAGGAAAATCTTGGGCTTCGCTTATGACCGGGCTGCGTGCATTGCTGGTGGGACTTTGCGGCCTGGCCTTGACCGGCTGTGCCAGCACGCCGCCCTCGCCCGAGGCCCTGGCCGTCAACGACCCCTATGAGCAGACCAACCGGGACACGCTGAAGCTCAACGCCAAGATCGACAAATACTTCGTCATCCCCACGGTGGGTCTCTATTTCCTGGTGGTGCCGGAGGCCGGGCGGCGCGGGGTGCACAATTTCCTGGGCAATTTGTCGCTCCCCACCATCTTTTTGAACGACATGCTGCAGGGCGAGCTCAGCCGGGCGGGCAAGTCCATGTGGCGGCTGGTGATCAACAGCACGGTGGGAATCGCGGGATTCTGGGATCCGGCCAGCAAAATCGGCATTCCCGGCCATGGCGAGGATTTCGGCCAGACCCTGGCGGTATGGGGGGCGAAGGAAGGCCCCTATCTTGTGCTGCCCTTCTTCGGGCCCAGCAATCCCCGCGATGCCACTGGGCTTTTGGTGGATGCCGCCATGGACCCCACCAACCAAATTCATATTAAGCAGCATCTCTGGTGGGCGGCCGGTCGCGAATATTTCACATTGCTGGACCTGCGTTCCCAGACCTACCAGACCGTCCAGGGTATCCAGCGCAATTCGGTGGACTATTATTCCTCGCTGCGTAACTTCTACCGCCAGTTCCGCAATGAGCAGATACGGAACGGGCGCAATCAGGCCCAGGAACTGCCGGACTTTTGAGTTTACAAGCCTTTAGCCGGCCTTGAACTTGCCACAGCAAACCGCGAACATCGGGCAAACAGGATAGACAAGATGCGAACTCCCACCCTTCCGGCGCTGACGCGCCGCGCCATGCTGGTTTCAGCGGTGCTGGCGGCTCCGCTTGCGGCGTCGGCGCCCGCGGCCGCCGCCGCGAACCCGGCTGAAACATTTGTGGACGACAACATCCACAAAGGGCTGGACATCCTGCGCGACAAGAAGCTCAACACGGTTCAGCGCCGCGACCAGTTCGAGACCTTGCTGCTGGGACTGGTGGATGTGCGCCGCATCGCCCTGTTCACCTTGGGCCAGTATCGCCGCAGCGCGCCGCCGGAGGATGTGGAAGCTTTCGTCAACGCTTTCAAGAATTACGCGACGGCCGCCTACCAGTCCTATTTCTCCAAATACACCAACCAGACCCTGAAGGTGAGCGGTTCCACCCAGCGCTCGCCCACCGACTTCATAGTGCAAACATTGCTGGTCGATCCCAATTCCAGCCAGCCTCCGGCGGAAGTGGATTTCCGTGTCCGCACCGATACCGGCAAGCCGGTGCTGGTGGACGTGGCCTATCAGGGCATTTGGCTGTCCTTGGAACAGCGCGACCAGTTCGTCGCCTTCCTGGGCCAGAACAACGGCAATGTCCGGACCTTGATTGCGCACCTAAGTGAGCTGGCGGTAAATCTCGGAAAACAGACCTAAGCGCTACGCCCGCGCGAAACGCTTATACTTAATCTTGTGCGGTTGATCCGCGTCGATGCCCAGCCGCCGCTTCTTGTCGGCTTCATAATCCTGGAAATTGCCTTCGAACCATTCGACATGGCTGTCGCCCTCAAAGGCCAGCATGTGGGTGGCGATGCGATCGAGGAACCAGCGGTCATGGCTGATGATCATCGCGCAGCCGGCGAAATCCTCCAGCGCGGTTTCCAAGGCGCGCAAAGTGTCCACGTCCAGATCGTTGGTGGGTTCGTCCAGCAGCAGAAGGTTGGCGCCGGACTTCAGCATCTTGGCCAGGTGAACGCGGTTGCGCTCGCCGCCTGACAGCTGTCCGACCTTCTTCTGCTGATCGCCGCCCTTGAAGGCGAAGGCGCCGACATAGGCGCGCGAATTGATCTTGGTCTTGCCGAATTCGATGATGTCGGTGCCGCCGGAAATCTCCTGCCACACCGTTTTGTTGGGATCCAGCGCATCGCGCGACTGGTCGACATATCCCATCTGCACCGTATCGCCGACGCGCAACACGCCGGAGTCCGGCTTCTCCTGTCCCGTCAGCATGCGGAACAGGGTGGTCTTGCCCGCGCCATTGGCGCCGATCACGCCAACAATGCCGCCGGGCGGCAGCTTGAAATTCACATTCTCATACAGCAACCGGTCGCCATAGGCCTTGGCCAGGCCTTCCGCCTCCACCACCACACTGCCGAGACGTTCGGCCACCGGAATCATGATGGTGGCGGTCTGCTGGCGCTGTTCTTGGCTCTTGGCCACCAGTTCTTCATAGCGGTTGATACGCGCCTGGCTCTTGGCATGACGCGCCTTGGGCGACTGGGAAATCCATTCGCGCTCGCGAGCGATGGTGCGCTGCTGCGCCGCCTCCTCGCTGGATTCCTGCTTCAGGCGCTTTTCTTGCACTTCCAGGAACGACGAATAATTGCCTTCATGCGGAATGCCGCGACCGCGGTCCAGTTCCAGGATCCAGCCGGTGACATTGTCCAGGAAGTAGCGGTCATGGGTGACCAGGATGATGCAGCCCTTATATTCGCGCAGCGTCGTTTCCAGCCAGCCTACGGACTCAGCGTCCAGATGGTTGGTGGGTTCGTCCAGCAACAGAATGTCCGGCGCATCCAGCAACAGCTTGCACAGCGCCACGCGCCGGCGTTCGCCGCCCGACAGGGTTTCCACATTGGCATCGCCATCGGGACAACGCAGCGCGTCCATCGCCTGGTCCACCTTGGAATCCAGGTCCCACAATCCCTGCGCCTCGATCTCGTCCTGCAACCGCGCCATTTCGTCGGCGGTCTCGTCGGAATAATTCGCGGCGATCTCGTTGAAGCGATCGACCAGCGCCTGCTTCTTGGCGACGCCTTCCATCACATTTTCCCGCACGGTCTTGTTGGGATCGAGTTGCGGTTCCTGGGACAGATAGCCGGTGCGGATGCCGTCGGCCGCCCAAGCCTCGCCGGTGAACTCCTTGTCCTGGCCGGCCATGATTTTCATCAGGGTGGATTTGCCCGCGCCGTTGACGCCGACAATGCCGATCTTGGCGCCGGGATAGAAGGAGAGCCAGATTCCCTTGAGCACCTGCTTGCCGCCGGGATAGGTCTTGGACAGATCCTTCATCACATAGACAAATTGCGGCCCGGCCATGGACGGTTCCTTTGCGCTGCTTTCGAGAATGCGGGGGTTTTAGCGAAGGCGGGCTTCTATCGCCAGCGGAAACGACCGGCTCAGAATTTGATCTTGGCGCGGCTCAGCAACGATACCGAGGTGGCGCCGGGCTGGCCCTGGGCATTGGTCTGGTAGCCGGCATTGGTCTGCAAGGCCACCGCGCCGTCCAGGAAGGTGGTGACATAGCCGACCTGGATGTCGGTTTCCGGGGCGCGGCCCAGCGGCATGCCTTGGGCAACCGTCAGCGGAACATCGCCGGATGCGGACAAGGAGGCGAGACTGGCGGTCATGCTGGGCGGCTGCCTCGACAAGGACAGGCCCACCGCATCGTCACCGAACACCCCACGCTTGGCGATGGCGACGGAGAAGGACTGCTCATTCAAAGTGCCGCCGCCAAAGCCGAAGCGGGGATCGAGCTGCGTCAGGCCTTCGCTGAAGGAGGCGGTGGTCACCCAACCCTGGCCGAATTCCATATGCGCCGAAAAGCCGATCGCAGCGGTGCTGGACCTCGGCGCCAAGTTGGCGTCGCGCGAAAAGCCCAACGGCAAGCCGCTGCGCTCGGAAGCGATCGCCGAGACATCCAGGCCCAGTGCGCTGGAAACATCGAAGGACAGGCCGCCCAGCAGTGACTTGCTTTGGCTGGCATCGTAAGTGAGCGCCAAAGGCCCATTCGGAGCGCCCGCATCAAAACGGAACCGGTCCATCCGCTCATCGCCGAATGACGCACCCAGGCGCACACGCAGATTGTCCGCCGGGACATAGGTGATGCCGGCATAGCGGCCGCCATTCGCCAAAGCGAGATAAGGCGCGGTCACCGCCGACAGGAATGGCGAGACGGTGTCGCTGCCACCGGTGAAGCGGGTGGCGATATCGACGCCACGGCCGGTATCCAGCGCCAGATGTGGTGATAGAAGCGCGCTGGAGGCGGCCGGCAATCCGGGTGCCGACGGCCTGAAGGTGTTACCCGAGAGCAGTGCATCGATCTCGGGCTGCACCGCGCCGCCGGACAGGCCGGGTGCCGACAATTCGTAAGCGGAGATCGCGCGCGACGCGCCGAAGGATTGCAGGCTTGGCGAGAGATCGGCAGCAAGCGCCGGCGCTGCCGCGACGACGGCAGCAAACCCCGCGGCCAGGACCGCAGTGCGCTCAAAAATGCCCATTGCCTACCCCTGTTCGGGGCCCCTCTTTTAGAGCCTGAAAATTACCAGACCGGGGCAACGGGGCCAAGGATTTCAAGGGATTTTCTGAGGCTTTCCGGCCACAGAGGGAGCTAACAAAGCTGTCAGGGTTGCAGGCTTGCAACGGCCGGTTGTAATTTTATTTCAATCGCGGCGCTCAGGCAGCGCTGATGCTGGCCTCGCCCCGGCTGTCCAGGGCCTGGGACAGCATCCATTTCAATTCCTCGGGCTGAAACGGCTTCTGAACCACAGGCCGGCCGGCATGGCGGTCGGGGATGCCTCTTGGGCCATAGCCGGTGGCAAAGACAAAGGGCGTGCCACGTGCCGCAAGGGTATCGGCGAAGTCGAACACCGGACGGCCGTTGATATGAACGTCCAGCACAGCCAGGTCGTAATCAACGTCGCGCGCCATGGCCTCGTCGAGATGGCTCACCACCCCGGCCACCTCATAGCCGAAATCCGCCAGCAGGTCCTCCAGGAACAGGGCGACGATGATTTCATCTTCCACAATCAATACTCGCGCGCCCATGCTTCCCATCCTTGTCAAGCCAGTTTCATATCCCATTCGCAAACCAGACCCTCTTTGCGGAAATCCAAACGCACCGTCCCGGAGATTTCCCGCCCCAAGCCATGCTCGATCAGGCGCAAGCCGAAACCGCGATGCGACGGCCTGGACACTTGCGGGCCACCCTCTTCCTCCCAGCGCAAATTCAGCAGCTTGCCGTCGGGTTCGAGTGTCCAGCACACTTTCACCAGGCCCGAGCCATTCGACAAGGCGCCATATTTGGCGGCATTGGTGGCCAATTCATGGAATGTCATTCCCAGCGCCAGCGCCCGCTTGGTGTCCAGGTGAACCGCCGGTCCTTCAATCTTGAAACGGGTGCGCCCCTGTTCGCGCCAGGGGCGCAAGGCGCGGCGCAGCACGCCTTCGAAGGAGGCGCCTTCCCAATTGTCCAGGGTGAGAAGGTCATGCTGGCTGGACAGCGCAAACAGCCGCGCCAGGAAGGTGTCGCGCGGCCCGGGTTCGACGCCTTTCAAGGTCTGGCTCGCCATGGCCTGCACCGTCGCCAAGGTGTTCTTGACCCGGTGGTTGAGTTCATCCAGCAAGAGATTCTGGTGGCGCTCGATACGGCGGCGGTGCTCGATCTCCAGCGCCAGGCTGTCGGCGGACTTGGCGCGCTCGCGCTCGACTTCGAAATGCTCGATATTGATGGCGGCCGCCGCGATCTGCCGGGCGACCAGCGCGGCGAAATTCTCGAAATTGTCGTCTCCGCGCCGGCGATAGGGATTGGCCGCCAGGATCAACACACCGCGCGGCGCGGCATCGGCGCTGGTCGATAGCGGCAGCATCCAGGCCTCCTGGGCCGGATCGTCCCACGGCCCGGTGGGCAAGGCGCCGAATCTTTCGCCCAAACGGGTCAGCACGCGCCGGCCACCGCGCACCACATCGCCGATCGGCCAGGCAGCGCCACGCTCCAGCACCATGGTCTCGGGCGCCGCTGCGTGACCGGGCTCGATCCCGCAATGGCCGCGAAGGCGGGCGCGCCTGCCGTCATCTTCCAATCCGTAGATCAAGGCGAACGGCATGTCGCGGGGATCGCTGGCCAATGCTCCCGCCGATAGCGCGTACACCTCGTCCACGCTGTCCGCCTCCCAGGTGCGCGAGGCGATTTCGCGCAGCAAGGCCAGCTGGCGCGCGCCAATCACCCGGTCCGTGTCGTCGGTGTTGGCGCAGACCAGGCCGCCAATCCCCCCCTCGTCATCGGGCACCGGCGAGAAGGAAAAGGTGTAATAGGTTTCTTCGGGATAGCCATTGCGATGCATCACCAGCAGTTCGGCTTCCGAATAGCTGGCTTCGCCGCGCATGGCGGCATCGATGCGGTCCTGGATCTGGTGCCAGATTTCCGCCCAGACCTTGCGGGCCGGCTGTCCCAGTGCATGCGGATGCTTGCCGCCGATGATGGAGAGGTAGGCATCATTGTAGAAATTGATCAGCTCAGGTCCCCACCACACCCAGATGGGTTGGCGCGAGGCCAGCATGATGCTGAGACAGGTCTTCAGGGTCCGCGGCCAGCCGTGGGGAGGACCGAGCGGGCTCGCCGCCCAATCAAAGGCCCGTATGGCCGCGCCCAGCTCGCCACCCCCGGCCAGGAAATCTGCGGGCGCCGTCAAGGCCTTGTCCAAATGCAAAGTCATTCCTGCGCCCGCCCTTGTGCCGGTCCCTCCCCAACCCCACCTCAACGCTGCACAATTGGCCAAGTTCCAACGCCAATTGTCGGAGTTGATGCCGGTAAGGCTTTTGGACCTGCGGTTTTTGGCCTCGGGGCGGCGGGAGAGGGGAACATTTTGGGTCGCAACAAGGTTGAAACAGCTGGGGGCCGGCTAACCGGCGACGCCGTCGAACGGATTTACAAATGAGAGCCGCCGTTTTGCCGTGCCTGCACTTGGCGCAAACCTATGCTGCAGTGCGGTCCCACAGCCTGATGCTGGCCGAAGCTCTGTCGGCGGAGGACTGCGCCATCCAGTCCATGCCTGATGCCAGTCCGGTGAAATGGCACCTGGCGCATACCAGCTGGTTTTTCGAGACGGTGATCCTGGCCGGACGGCCCGGCTACCAGGTCTTCGATCCGCGCTTCGGTTTCCTGTTCAACTCTTATTACGAGGCGCTGGGGCCGCGGCATGCCCGGCCCCGCCGCGGGCTTTTGACCCGCCCAAGCCTGGAGGAGGTGCTGGCCTATCGCGCCCATGTCGATGCGGCCATGCCGGAAGCTTGTGCGGATGCCAGCCTCCAAGACGCCATTCTGCTGGGACTGAATCACGAGCAGCAACACCAGGAACTCATCGTCACCGACATCAAACATGCCTTTTTCCAAAATCCGCTGCTGCCCGCTTATCGCGATGGCAAAGCGAGCGCACGCGACCCGCAAGGAATGGAGTGGCTGGACCATCCCGGCGGCCTGTCATTGATCGGCCATGACGGAAATGGTTTTGCCTTCGACAATGAATCTCCGCGCCACCAGGTCCTGTTGCACCCCTTCAGCATCGCCTCGCGTCCGGTGAGCAATGGCGAATACCAGGCCTTCATCGCCGATGGCGGTTATGTCCGTGCGGAGTTCTGGCTGTCGGACGGCTGGGCGCGGGTGCAGGAAGAAAATTGGAAGGCGCCGCTCTATTGGCTTCAGGACGAGGGCGGCGGGGAAAGCGTGTTCACGCTTGCCGGCGTTCAGACCCTGGATCCAGACGCCCCGGTCGAGCATGTCAGTTTCTATGAAGCGGCCGCTTATGCCGCCTGGGCTGGAGCCCGGCTGCCAACGGAGTTCGAATGGGAAGCGATCGCGGCCGCCGACGCGGCCAACCGCTTTGCCACGGGCGAGGTGTGGGACTGGACCCGCTCGTCCTACGATCCCTATCCGGGGTTCAAACCGCTGGAAGGCATCGCCGCGGAATATAATGGCAAGTTCATGGTGGGCCAGATGGTGCTGCGGGGCGGATCCAGCGCCACACCGCCGGGACATTGCCGGCGAAGCTATCGAAATTTCTTCCCGCCATCGGCGCGCTGGCAGTTCAGTGGCATTCGTCTGGCAAAGGATTTGTAATGGACACGCCGCTGGCCCGCCTGCAGCGCGATGCAATTCCCGCCGACGGCAGCTTTGCCGACCATTTGCTCGCCGGCTTGGCCAAGACGCCCAAGGAAATCGCCTGCAAATATTTCTATGACCAGGCCGGTTCTCGCCTGTTCGACCAGATTTGCGAGTTGCCGGAATATTACCAGACCCGCACCGAAACCATGCTGCTGAAGCGGCACGCCGGCGAGATCGCGGCGCTTATGGGACAGGGCGTGGAGATCGTGGAGTTCGGCGCCGGCAGCCTGCGCAAGGTGCGCATTTTGCTGGACGCGCTGCGCACGCCGCGCGCTTACACGCCTTTGGATATCTCCGGCGACTATCTCGCGGAGGTGGTGCGCAGCCTGGCGTCGGACTATCCCGCCTTGATTTTGCGGCCGCTGGTGGGTGATTTTTCCGCCGCCCTCGACATTCCCGCCTTGCCCGACATCACCCGCCGCGCCGGTTTTTTCCCCGGCAGCACCATCGGCAATTTCCGGCCCGAAGCCGCGCTCGCGCTGCTGCGCCGCATGCGCGCGGGCCTGAATGGCGGCGGGTTGTTGATCGGCGTGGATTTGGTGAAGGATCCGGCACGCTTGCATGCGGCCTATAACGATGCCGCCGGCATCACCGCTCTGTTCAACAAGAATCTCCTGGCGCGCGCCAACCGCGAATTGGGCGCGGACTTCGATCTCGGGGCCTTCGCCCATTACGCGCCCTATAATGCGGGCGCGCAGCGAATCGAAATGTATTTGGTCAGCCTCAAGCGCCAGCGCATCACCTTGAACGGAAGGCCGGTCGATTTCGCCCAGGGCGAACCGGTGCATACCGAGGACAGCCACAAATACACGATCGAATCCTTCCGCGAGATGGCCTGCCGCGCCGGCTTCAATCCCCGCGCGGTTTGGACCGATGAAGAGCGGTTATTCAGCATTCACTGGCTGGAGAGCCGTTGACGAAATCAAGACGCCAATAACAAAGTGGGGCCCTTCCAGTCCCTGAGAACATCTCCCGCCGTATTGCCCAGGAACAGTTCTTCTCCCGGCCTTGCGCTGGCGCCCATCACGATCATGGAGAAATTCCGCCCCGCTTCCCTGACAATGGCTTGCGCCGCCCCGGAGCGCGGCGAAATCCGCGTCCTGACATCCACGTCATAACGCTCGCCCAATTCGACCATGTCACGGAGCACGCTTTCCTCCCGCAGCCTTGTGCGGGATTGGCCATCGGTCTGCGAGACGAACAGGGCATGGACGGTTGCCCCACTGGCGCGGGCCAGCGCAAAGGCGATCTCCGCGGCGCGGCGCGATTGGGGCGACCCGTTGACCGGCACCAGCAGGCGCGCCTTGCGGTTGAGCGGCTTGCCGTCCTGGCTGGCAAAAATCAGCAACGGTCCTTCGAAGCCGGCAGCCAGTTCGGTGATCTTGGGCGCGAAGCCGCCATCCGCTTCCACACTGGCCTCAAGCCCGATGAACATCAGGTCATAACCCTTGCGGGCTTCGTCCTTCACCACTTCGGCCGGGGAATCCAGCGGCACCCGCGCGGTGATATGGACTTTTTCGGGATCCGGCTCGGCCTCGTCGGCAATGACCTTGGCGGCGCTTCGTTTGGCGCCGGCTTTCACTTCCTTGGCCAAAGGATCGGCCTTGAGATCGGCGCCGGTTTCCGTGCGCGACTGCGCCGGGGCTTCTTCCTCGCCCAACTTCTTGGAATCGGTATCCTTGACGGGCTCGGACGTGCCCGGTTTGGGACTATGCATTTTCGGCGCCGCCGGCTTGGCTGCGTCCTCATCCTCCGCCATGGCAAAGCCGCGCGCGCCCAGCTTGAGCACCGTTACCGGCATGCCCTGTCCGCCGGCCAGCA
>JADMIO010976178.1_pt1 | contig 23639 bp, 18 predicted proteins | sample 8958161 | NCBI WGS metagenome assembly JADMIO01 (sample SAMN16585339, study PRJNA669376) | soil metagenome | isolation source: Crop rotation soil | place: USA: Cullars Rotation, Alabama | collected 2011
GGAAAAGAAACGGCAACGGAAATCCAGGTCCGCTGGCCGGGTGGCAAAACGACAACCTCTGCCCTGCCCTCTGGCGCGCGCGAAATCCGTGTGACCCCGGAAGGTCAGATGGAGAAAGTGAAGTGAAGTCTCTCCTCCGCCGATGGTCAGTCGTAATCTTCCTCAGCCTGATTGGCGACTTAAAGATTCAAGCTGCGCAGCCCCTCTCAACTGTTATGCCCTTGCGAATTGCTGCGGAGGGAAAGACCGGTTTCACCCTTCTTTCCAGCGAACAAACCGGCGTCACGTTTACCAACATTCTTAGCGAAGCGCTCGGCCTCACAAACACAGTCGTCAACAACGGCTCCGGTGTAGCCGCGGGAGACATCGACGGTGATGGCTGGTGCGATATTTATTTCTGCAGTCTTCAGGGTGGTAACAGGCTGTATCGCAACCTCGGTGGGTGGCGATTCGAAGACATTACGGCCTCCGCCGGTGTGGCATGCAGCAACCAGTTCTCCACCGGCGCGCTGATTGCAGATGTCGATGGCGATGGCCACCCTGATTTGCTCGTCAATTCAATCGGAGGAGGAACACGTCTTTTCATCAATGATGGCCATGGTCACTTCACTGAAAAAATGGACTCCGGCCTGGTCCGCCGTTTTGGAAGCACCTCGATGGCTTTGGCGGATATCGACGGGGATGGCGACCTTGATCTTTATGTTGTGAACTATCGGACCAGTACGATCATGGACGAACCCGGTGTGCGTTTTACTGTGAGTAACGTCAAAGGGCAGCCTGTCGTCACGAAAATCAATGGTGTTCCAACTTCTTCCCCTGAGCTGGAAGGTCGTTTTGTGGTCAGTCCCACTGGCGCTTTGCGCGAGGCTGGTGAGCCGGACATTCTTTACCTCAATGACGGTCATGGTCATTTCACGCCTGTTTCCTGGACCGGCGGCACCTTCCAGGATGAGAATGGCAAAACACTGACTGCTCCGCCTCGCGACTGGGGGCTCTCGGTCCTGTTCCGTGACTTGAACGGGGACGGGGCGCCCGATCTCTACATTTGCAACGACTCCGATTCGCCCGATCGCGTTTGGATCAACGATGGGAAGGGACATTTCCGGGCAATGCCTAAACTTGCAATGCGCCATACCAGTCTCTCTTCCATGGGGGTAGATTGTGCTGACGTGAATCGCGATGGTTTCGACGATTTGTTTGTCGTGGATATGCTCGCCAGACGTCATGAAAAACGTCACACACAGCTCGAAAAATCCCGCCCTCCTTTTTTGGCGCCGGGCGACATTGATAGCCGGCCGCAATTGAGCCGAAACACGTTTCAAATGAATCGCGGGGATTCAACCTATGCTGAGGTTGCATATTTCGCTGGGCTCCATGCCGCCGATTGGGCCTGGTGTCCTGTCTTTCTTGATATCGATCTCGACGGCTATGAAGATCTCCTGGTCATTAATGGTTTCCATCGCGAAGTCGAGGACATCGATGTTGCCGACCGGATCCGCGCCATCAAAACTTCGCGAAAAATCTCTCCCGCTGAAGAACTGCAGATGCGTTCAATGTACGCTCGCTGGGCCACTCCGAATCTGGCTTTTCGCAACCGCCACGACATGACCTTCGAGGAGGTCGGCAAGGCGTGGGGATTTGATTGGGTGGGCGTTTCCCAAGGCATCGCATTGGCTGACCTCGATAACGACGGAGACCTGGACGTGATCGTAAATAATCTTAACGGGCCGGCATGCCTTTATCGCAACGACACCATTGCGCCGCGCCTGGCAGTGCGCTTGAAAGGGCTGGCCGCTAATACCTCTGGCGCTGGCGCCCGACTCCGTTTGCTCGGCGGAGCAGTCCCGGAACAAACCCAGGAAATCCAACTTGGCGGCCATTATTTGTCGGGGGATCAACCCATGCGCGTGTTCGCCGCAGGCTCGCTGACCAATCGAATGACTTTGGAGGTGCGCTGGCGCAGTGGCAAATTGTCCGCACTGACGAACATCTCGCCTAACCAACTTTGCATCATAGATGAAGCTTCTGCGCAGATTTCCAGCGAACAATCTTCAAGCGAATCGAAGCTTGTGCCAATCTTTGAAGATGTCAGTCCATTACTCGGACACGTTCATCATGAGGAACCCTTTGATGATTTTGAAAAGCAGCCCTTGCTCTCGAAACGGCTGAGCCAGCTCGGCCCTGGTGTGGCCTGGTGCGATATCAATGGCGATGGCTGGGAGGATGTGGTCATTGGAAGCGGCCGGGGAGGCGCCTTGCGCGTTTTGATTAATAATGGCCAGGGTAAATTTGGCAATGTGGATATTCCGGCATTCAAACAACTGGCCACTGACGATCTGACCGGAATTGTCGGCTGGTCCTCTGAACCCGGACACAGCACGCTGCTGGTGGGCCAGGCTAATTACGAAACAGGCAAAACCAATTCTCCAGCCGTGCTGCAACACGAGCTGTTCTTTGGCAATGTGGAAACGGTTCCAGCCGTGCCTGGCCAACCCAGTAGCGTGGGACCTTTGGCCGTGGCCGATATGGATGGGGATGGCAGGCTGGAACTGTTTGTAGGGGGCCGGGTCATACCCGGGAAATATCCAGCGGCGGCTTCTTCGCACCTTTACCGGCAGGAAGGTAATAAATGGGTGGAGGATGAACAAAACAGCAAGCTGCTCAAAGAGGTTGGGATGGTCAGCGGCGCAGTGTGGACCGATCTGGAAGGAGATGGCTATCCCGAGTTGGTGTTGGGCTGTGAATGGGGGCCGGTGCGGATCTTTCGCAATCACGCTGGACATTTGGAGCCTTGGGATGCGCCCGTGGAGTGGCCGGGACAAACGGTGGGAACTGGCAAAGCCCGGCCTGCGAAGTTGAGCCAGTTGCTAGGGTGGTGGAATGGAGTCAGCGCCGGAGATTTCGACGGGGATGGGAGGATGGATTTGGTGATAGGCAACTGGGGATTGAACAATAAATATCGGGAGTTTAGCGGGCTGCGGGTTTATCACGGGGATTATGATGGGGACGGGTTATGGGATGTGGTGGAAGCGTATTGGGAGCCTGGGCTCAAGAAGGTGGTACCGTGGCGGGATTGGAAGACAATGCGTGGAGCTATCCCGAAGTTAAGCGACCGATTTAAGACGTATCGCGAGTATGGACAAGCGAGCGTGGAAGAAATCTTTGGAGAGGATTTGAAGAAGATGAGTGAGTTGCGGGTGGAAGTGATGGAATCGGTGGTGTTATTGAATCGGGGGGATAAGTTTGAGTGCCGGGTGTTGCCGATGGAGGCGCAGTTTGCGCCGGTGTTTGGAGTGAGTGTTGGGGATTATGATGGGGACGGCAAAGAGGACGTGTTTTTGAGCCAGAACTTTTTTGGGACGGACCTGGAGACAGGAAGATATGACGCAGGACGCGGGTTGTGGTTGAAAGGAGATGGGAGTGGAGGCTTTAGAGCAGTGCCCGGGCAGGAGAGCGGAGTGAAGGTGTATGGGGAACAACGAGGTGTTGCATTATGTGATTACGATGGGGATGGGAAAGTGGATTTGGTAGTGAGCCAGAATGGTGCGGAGACCAAGCTGTATCGGAATGTGAAAGGTCAAGCTGGGTTGCGAGTGAGGGCTGTGGGAAGCGGGGGTCATGGATTTGGAGCGGTGATGCGTTTGGGAGTGGGAGGCAAATGGGGTCCGGCGCGGGAGGTGCATGGGGGCTCAGGTTATTGGTCACAAAATAGTGCGGTACAGGTGCTGAGCCTGGGAAAAGAAACGGCAACGGAAATCCAGGTCCGCTGGCCGGGTGGCAAAACGACAACCTCTGCCCTGCCTTCCAACGCGCGTGAAATCCGCATTACGCCAGACGGACCAGTTGAAAAAACAAAGTAAAGTCTAAAGCGGTGGACTACTTTTCAGAGAGGTAATCGGCATTGGATTTTGGCAGAAACATGGTGGCAGAAACATAGGAAGGAAATATTTTCTGCCTCCTCTGGTTGTTCTGCAACCGACGGCCTGGCCCCCTTCATTGTACCCGGGAAGGCAAGTTTGACTTACTATGCCGAATAAGGTAAAGAAACTACGAAATAAACGTGAAAACACAATTCTTCCCTGCTCCACTTCAGATTAACCCCGTGAAAGCCCTTGGTCTTTTATTCTTTACTACGGCTGCTTGTTGTCTGGTCGGCTGTTCAGACCCTGCCAGTAAGGTAGAGAAAGCCGCAACTTCTGAACCGAAGAAAGCGGATACCGGCCCCGCTTCGGGGGCAAAGGAATATTCGATTCGAGCAGGCTCCAAGATCAACTTTGTTGGTTCAAAGGTAACGGGAAGCCACAACGGTGGTTTTACAAATGTGGCTGGCCAGCTCCAGGTCGCCAATGGGAAAATTGTCGGCGCCCCTCAGTTTAAGATTGCGATGAAATCGCTATGGGTCGATAACAACAAGCTCCAAGGCCACTTAAAGAGCAAGGACTTTTTCGATGTGGCAAATCTTCCGATCTCGACTTTTAGTGTGACAAGCATTGAGGCGGAGGGTGCTCAACAGAAAGTTACTGGCAATTTGGAACTTCATGGAGTCAGCAAGAGCATTTCATTCCCAGCCGAAATCAAAGTCGCCGATGATATGGTCTCGGTGAAGGCTGATTTCGCCATCAACCGTCGTGATTTCAACATTAACTACCCTGGAATGCCTAATGATCTGATCCGCGACAATGTAGTCATCAAACTCGATCTCCAGGCCACACCCGGCCCGGCCAAGCCTGAAGATCAACTTATCAACTAAGTAGTTTCGGCAGACAATGCACACAAGGAATGTCCGTTTTCAGGCTGTCTTTGCATTAATAGCGGCATTAGCCTCGACTGCCTTTTCCCAAAATCCCTCCCCGTCCAGACTCTCGCGAGACCAGTTCCGAAGTGGCGAGGAGATCCTGCACACGCTGGCTCCAGTGTCGGCCAAAGCGCGCTATTCCATTATTAAGCTTTATGTGGACAGTGAAACGGTCGCCCTGGGCGCTGTTGTCAGCAGTAATGGCTTGGCGGTGACCAAAGCGAGTGAGCTGAAGAAAGGCAAGTTGACCTGTTGGACCGCTGATGATAGGCACGTTGACGCAGAATTGATTGGGACGGACGAGGAAGACGATGTGGCACTGGTGAAAGTGCAGGCCGACCATCTCACGCCAATTGAGTGGGTTGATGATGAAGTTCATGTGGGCCAGTGGGCGATTACGCCCGGCATAGCCAAAACTCCTCATGCAATTGGCATTATTAGCGCGTTGCCCCGCAAAATCAGGCCTCAACGAGGTTATATCGGAGTGCAATTTGAGGGGCGCAGTACAGAACCAAAAGTAAATTTACTGACGGCTGGATTAGGCGCGGAAAAGGCAGGGATGAGACGAGGGGATGTGATTGTGGCGGTGAATAGCGAGGTGGTGACCAACCGTCTGCAAGTGGTTGATACATTGCGAGAATTTCGCCAGGGGCAAACCGTAAAAATTCGAGTGAAGCGCGATGAAGAACAACTGGATTTTGAGATTCAATTGATGCCTCCCACACAGGACCTGCTTGCCGGAGAATTCGATTCGTCCCCTGAAGCGGCGCGACTGCGAGGCCAGGTCAGCCAGCGCTCGCAGGGATTTGAGCAAGCCATCGAGCACGATACGGTTTTGCAACCTTGGCTTTGCGGCGGTCCATTAGTGAATCTCGAAGGAAAGGCGATCGGGTTGAATATTGCGCGGGCCGGACGCGTAACTACTTATGCTCTGCCGGCCAAACTGATGAAACGCATCATCAAAAATCTCCAAGCTAAATCAGCCGCGGATTCCGATCACACGCCTCTGCTCGGACCAAAGGCTTGAATCCAACGCCGGCGCGCCAAACCTTAGAACCTCGGGGGACTAAAAATAAACCAGCAGACGTGAATTCGCGCTGAAATCTTCGCGTACAACACTCGCAATTGAGTTTTGGAAGATCTCGGAGGTGCAGCAGCCCCTTACTAGTGTTGGTCTTGCATCACTTGCAGCAAAACCGGCTCTAGTGGTTGAAGGGTTATCGGAAATTCAATTCTTTTGCCGTCGATCAAATTCAATGCCTGTTTAATACCAGATCTCCCTGCGGTACGGACGGTCCTCGGTTCCCGCGACAGATTGAGCAGATGGATCAATAGTTTTCCTTTATATGGCACCGCACGGCAACTTACGCCCCAGACTGACTCGCCATGAGATCCTTCCAGCCTGATGGGACCATTTGCTCCGACCCGATCCAATAAACGCTGCAAAATGTCCCGATATGTCTGTGGGGTTAATGGATCGGGATAGGAGATAAGCTTGCCTTTGCCTGATTCCACAAGTGCATGAGCGCGAAGCCGCCCGTACTCATTCCGTGCACAGCAGGATCCAACCGTCATTACAGTACCTCCATTTCGAATGAACTCATTGAGCCATTTCACCACGCCATCAGGTGTGTGATATGCCCGGGGAATAACGATCAACTTGTAAGGCAATGCGCTGCCCGACAGGATCTGCGCCTCACTGATAAATTCAGGAACCGCAGAACTGAAATAGGCCCCTTCAAAAGCTGCTCGCGTTTCCTCAAAATAATCCAATGAGGGGAGAAGGCTGGAATAAGAATATAAGATTGCCAGCCTGCTTTCAGCGCGGCTTAAAGCGTAAATCTCAGGGGCAAGGCGCTGCAGATCCAGTCCCACGCGGCCAGAGGCGCGAACGCAATTTGCCCTTGTTAAGATATTTTCGGCCAGATCACCTGTCTGCCCACGGTCCCACACCCACGTGGTCGTTGCTCCCTGGCCGTGGATCGCTTCCTGCCAAAAAACGCATCGGATGTAGTTCTCCGGAACATAGCGCGGATCTCCATCGGGTATCAGGTGGTTTTCTGAATTGAAAATCGGGCTGCTGGGCGCTGCAGAATGCTGGAGAGTATAATTCATTGCCATCGTCTGCCAATCGCATGCGTACTCGCCATGGTGTTGGGCGGTAAACCCCATCACGCAATCGTTTCCTGCAATGCGGCCCAGTTGCGTGAAACGTTCATAATCAATTCCTGCCTCGAAACGCCCTGGATCTTCAAAGGCTTGGGACATGACCTTGGCATGCACAGGGAGCGTAGGATCGTAATGATGAATCCGTTGAATTAACAGCTCGTGAAAAGCGACAAATCGATCCTGATTGAACCGCCACCGGTCATAATACAAACCATAATTGGAATCGGTGCGTGGGAGATCAATCTCTTCAAACTCTCGAAATTGTGTTTCATAGGCTCGATTGGCCTTATCAATCGTGCCCCATTTTGCCTTTAACCATTCTTGAAATTTTTGCCCTTCGTACGCGCAGCGGCCCTGGTACTGGGGTTCGTTCGAAAGGCAAATGCTGTGCAAGGCGGGATGATGTGCGATGAGCGGCATGAGTGCATCCAGCCACTTCTCCATGACCATTCGGGTATTGGGAGCTTCAATGCAAAATTTGATGAAGCCGCGTCCGCATTGTGCATGGGCCGGGTCCGCATCGAATGCCCATTTGGGAAAGTAATGGGGTGAAATCAAAAGATTCACTGCGACGTTATGGGCCGCCGCTTTGTCCAGCCAATAAACGACGTTTTGGCGAATGCTTTCCCGATCGACAATGTCCGCCGCAGGCAATGCATTCTGTGGCCCCATTTCGATTTGCACGATGTTCAAACCGTAATCGTTCAAGACTGGAATATCTTCACGCACCTGATTGAAATGGCCCACCCCCGTGAAATAAAGAGGCCGGCCGTTTTGCCAAAAAGCGCCGTCATGGATCGCGAAGGGCGCGGTTCTATATTGCGTTACGGGCTGCTCAGGGACATTGTTTGCAAGCGCGTCTGCACAAAGCCTCTCGATGTAGGCTGCGCCTTTCAAACCGCGCAGTTGATGGCCCGGGTTATTTTCCCACAGGTCTTGTCGTGTGTATTTGAGAAAGCTCTCTACTACTCGAGCATCCACCGTTGCATAGGACATTGCCCTGCCCGCCTCGCGACCTTTGCGAATTTTTTCTTTAAGCGCCTCAAGATTTTGTGAGGTTCTTTTTAATCGAGCTTCCACGTTTATGCGCTCCGAGAGCAGAATGTCCCTGGCCCTTTGGACAGAAATCAGGAAGCGTTCACGGTTACAACCTTGATAAGCCTGGAGATCGAGTGCCTGCATCGCCTCACGTACTCGCGATGCGTTTTGATTGGCTTCGGCTTGAGGAACATACGCCGCATCTTCCACAACGCTTTCAAAATCTTTGGCGGCACCGCGCAAGGCATCCACCAGCACTTCTCCGCGGGCATTAACCAGGGATGCTTCCAGGAGGCTGCCCGAACCTGGGCGGTTGATCGCGTGCAACGCCACGGTGATGTTCTCTCCAGGGCGCGCATGTTCTGTGAGCACAAAATCGCCCTTGGACCATTCAAAATCCTGTTTGAGCGCGCCGTTCACATAAGCCTGAGCGGCATTATCGACTCCCGCTTTCATACGAATCGTACCCCCCTCAGTGGGAATCCCATTAATCTTTTCGGGAACAGTAATTCTGGTCCGAAACCATCCGGTTGAATCATGAGGCCACCACTTGAACCCTAAATCAACGGCTTGCCATTGTGAGTCGTCAAACTCGATACGCTCAGCGCCCGGAGCTTCGCCAAAATGCCAGCGCCAATGATGAACGTTGGAATCCAGCCATGTTTCCAATTGTTTGGATGTTAGCTCCTCGCTGAAGCTTGCCGTATCCATCAACGACAAGACGAGAAGGTATCTCCAGAGACAAGTCCTTACCTTACCAATTCCAGAGGACATTTCCACAAGTCTATGAATGGACGTCCTAAAAGACACATGATTAATAGGCTCGCGCCTACCGGCCGCCGGCGCTCCCTGGGGACCTCCGATTCTCTTACTGTAACTTAAACGGCAAACCTGCAACCATGCTGTATAGAAGTGATAACGTATCCCCCGTATGCTGTTCGCGCACATTTTGCCCGAATCGCATCGTTGCGGCGGCATCAAAATTACGGAGCATCATGCAGTATGTCCCATTGGCCATGATACCGAGCAGTTCGCCGGTTTTGCTGAAAACCAAATCGCCACGCGAAGGATTGAATTTGCCAAAAAGCCCTTTCAAGAAATTATTATCGAGCTTGAGATAATCTGGCGTGGAAAGATCGATTTCAAACCTGCACTCACCATAATAGCCCTCTTTGGCGCCGACCAGGACGGCATCTTGAAATTTATAAGGCGCTGGAGAGATCTGAAACGCTTTTCCGCCGAGTTTGACGGCCTGGGCACGTGGAATCGGGATTAAAATTACCCGAGGATCGCGCAAGGAGAAAGATACTGATGCGATCGGAAACCCAGCTCCGTTGCGCGTCAGGTTGCCGTTGAGTTCCTCCCAATCCGTTCCCGGGTTCCAGAGAGTCAAGGGCGTATCCTGGATATGACAGACGGCAAAGGTATTAGTGCCGTCGGTGGCAAGAACTGTTTGCGTGTCTTTCCGACGGCTCGTTCCGAGCAGCCCGGAACGGAAGGCATCAAAATGCGCCTCGACACGATTGGTGGCAAAGATGTTGAAGATAGTATTAGCTGTTAACGGTCGATTCTCGCGGATTTCCTGGGTCAATTCACCCGATTTATTCGCGAGAGCCTTTACGCCTTCGGCTAATTTCGCCTTTTCCTCGCGCTCAACTTTCACTTGTTCCTGCATGCGAACGGCATTTTCGGCAGCAAATCGTTTCTCGGTTTCGGCGACCTGAAGTTGAGTGGATAAGCGCTGCCTTTCGGCGGTTGCCAGCTCATTGCTCTTTGCCAACTGAGCCATTTGTTGTTGCATGGCCGCAGCTTGTTCCGCCAGTTTTTTCCTTTCAGCCTCGAGGGCATCGAGCTTTTCCTTCGAGGTGACCGCTTGCGCAGAACTGCTCTGCAATTGCTGGCTCAAAGCCTGGATATTGGTCTGGGCGCTGGTAAATTGTTGTTGCAAGGCGGCTTGTTGCTGTTGCAATTTTTGGCTTTCCTGCTCCTTAGCTTGCAATCCTTGTTGCAGGCGCAGCGATTCCTGTTCGCGTGCCTGGAGCGCTTGTTGCGCAGTTTGCACCTGTTTTTCGCGCTGGCTAACCTCTTCGCGCGTCTTGGTTAGCTCACTCAGCAACAGCTCTCGTCGCTTTTGCTCTTCATTCAAGGCCAACCGCATGACCGCGGCCAAATCCTTGCCGCTTTCCACCTGATTGGTGGTAATATCCACCCGAACAGTTCGCGGCGTACCTTCAGTGGTTGTCTTGTTGATGTCCACCGTAGAAAACGCCAGCAGGCTGACGAGGAGGAAATCGCAAATGACAATCAGAATACTACGATTCATAAAGGAGCAGCCAGCGGCCGGGAAGCAGCAGGCGATGGCGCAATCGGGGGAGTTTCGGCGGCCTCAGATTCCAACAAGAGTTTCCGCCTCTCAGGTCGCAGATGAAAGATTTTGAAAATGGACACGAAAATGATCCCAAAAGAAGTCGAGGAGTAGGCAGCCATGAGGCTGGGTTTGATCACTCCGAGAGAAACCAGAATGAGCGACACAATCGTGCCGGCGAAACCCAGGTACAGCCCGGCATCGAACAAATGATCTTCATTCTCGAGCAATTTCAACTTGATGCGGGACGGAACTCTTTGACGGCGGATTTCGGCCAGCTTAATCAGGCACGCGCTGTAAATGAGAGCTTGCAGCACGAAAAACAGCAATAACGTCAACAAACTTTTTGGATCCATAAACGATGACTTCGCTTTAGTGATTCCCGTTGGAGCAGCGTTGCCCACCGCAGGCAGATGAAGCCGGAAAGCGAATTGAGCTTTCTGACTTTCCTGAGCGAGAAACGGCTCGCTCAAAAGCAGCACCACAAGCAGGAATCCCAGTGCAAATAACATTTCCCGGGCGACATGAAAGCCTCGCACCTGAAGCGGTTCTTCCAGCGCTGTCACTGGGGGCAGCGCGAAATGGACCGCCACTGCGAACAGAAACCCGCTCAGCAGGTATAGCAGCCATTTAATGCCCAGCGCTACCCAGGGGGTGCGCCACGCATAGTCTACTGCAAAAGATGAAACTGTGCCAAGTGGAGTATTTTGCTCTGCTCGCTGACGAAAACCTGCGGTGTAAAGCGGGGCCTTGCGCCGCAGCAACTCATTTAAGCCGCCCTCGCCAAAACGCAGGCTCGCCCCCAGGTCATCCAATCCCGTCCGGCTGTACTCCGTCAAATAGCCCGCTACTGCCCCTGGCTTTTGGGAAAGCGCGACCACAGAAAATAGCAGGGGCAAATGCTCTTCGGATTTGCGAATGCGTTCCCCAAATAAACGCAAAGACTGTGGATCCTCGATCCGCGAGGTAAATTCCTCCAGTTGGGTCCAATTGAGCCGTTGTCCAAGCGACATCAAATCGAAAAGGATTTCTTCCATCACTTGAGAACTGCCTCCCCGGTTGGCAGTCGAGGTAGCGGTAAAAAGTGCATTGCGTAGACTGGCAGTCACTTCACCTTCAGCCAGCAGCAACCCGCACACAGAAATTGCTGCGTCAAAAGCCTGGCCGGATGATGATTGTGACGCTGGAAAAAGAACAGTATTGGTGAGTGACCGGGTTCGCAGTAGTTCCTGTATCAATGGTTGTGGCGAGGCTTTCAACAAATTGAGAACTTTCTCCCGGTTCTCAAGACGCACAGCCCACTCGGTCAGCGGGTCAGATTCGGATTCGGCCCTGCTTTTCTCGACCCCGCCTGCATCTTGCAGGGCAGCTTCAGACTGACCGGAAGCGGCGGGATTCTTGCGTGGTCTCGGCGTTGTCCCGAAAAGGACCTCAAAATGACCCTCTCCACCTCCCCAAAGTTTCCAGGTGGGATGCGCCAACGCCAGATTGGTTACTGCAAGGCCCAATTGCGCTCTGTCAGGTATTCCCTCAAATCGAGCAGCTTCCAAAAGTAATTCTGCTGGGCCTAGTTTGTTTTCTCTTACAAGCTGAAGCCCGCGGTCAGCGAGGGTAAGCGTGTTTTTTCCTGCTTTCTCGACCACGCTCGAGTCAGCAGCGCGCAAATAGGCCGGGACTACCCAGGCACACGCCAGCGCAATCACGCCCAATAAGGCGCAAAGCCAGAACCATATCCAACGGCGTTTCATCAATTCAGATCCGAACGTAATGGAGGTTTGCCTAAATGACCATTCATCACCAGCAAAAATGGTGCCTTAGTGGGGCAAACAAAACTTCGCTTGACCATGGCGCAACCTGCATGTTCTTCTGATGCATGAGCCATCGAACGCATTCAAAGTATCTGGCCTGGATACTCTGCTTCTTATTGGGTTTTGGCTTCTGGATGTCCCTTCGCTCAGTTTCGGCTGGCGAACTGCTGATCGAACGTGTGTTTGGACCAGAAACTAAAACCGGCCCTTACAAACATCCAGCGCGGATCGAAGAGCTCAAAAATGGCGACCTCTACCTGGTTTATTATGGTGGTGCGGGCGAATATGCCATCGACACCGGGGTTTATGGCTCGCGTTTGAAAAAAGGTGCCGGCAAATGGACCGCGCCAGTCCGTATCGCTCACGATCCTTTCCGTTCGCTGGGCAATGGCGTTATCTGGCAGGCGCCTGATGGGTTGGTATGGCTCTTCTATGTAGTGCGACCTGGCGAGACCTGGTCTACTTCGCATGTGCAAGCCAAAGTCTCACGCGATAATGCTGAGACCTGGTCAGATGCTTTTCCCTTAGTGAATGAAGACGGCATGATGGTGTGCAACAAACCGATTGTTTTGCATGATGGTCATTATCTGCTGCCCCTCTACTTCGAAAGTGGCCATAACACGGAATTTACCAGCCCGGAAAGCAGCGGACTCTTTCTGAATTACGACCCGAAAAAGAATGAATGGAAACAGACGGGTAAAATACATTCAGCAACCGGAAATATTCAACCGGTGCCGGTTGAAGTGAAGCCGAATTTTTTGATAGCCTATATCCGCCGCGGTGGCAATTTCGAACCTACAACCAACGGCTGGCTCATTCGTGCCGAGTCGCAGGATGGCGGATGGACCTGGTCTCCAGGGGTTAATACAAATTTCAAAAATCCAAATGCTGCCGTGGACTTCATAAAACTGCGGAATGGGAACTTGCTCCTTCTTTACAATGACAGCATGAACGAACGGACTCCGTTGACGATCGCGATTTCATCCGATGCGGATAAAACGTGGCCGTGGCGGCGAAACGTCGCCGAAGGCCCCTATGACTATGCCTATCCCATGGCCGTTCAGACTCAAGACGGAAAAATCCATCTGATTTTTACCTCGCACGAACGGACGATCGTAAACCATGCGGTGCTCGACGAGGATTGGATAAAGAACGGTGGCCCTGTCAAAAGTTGGCTGCCGAAAAAGTGATTTCGAGGTTCGCTCCTCGACCCACAAAACAGCAAGGTCGAGTCACCACCTTCGTGTGTTACCATCAAGCTTCAAACAGGGCAGACATTGTTGACAGCCCTCCGTGAACCCTTACACTGAATTCAGCTATCAACACCCATTATTCGGCGCATGCAGGCCCGACACATCATTCCTCTAACATTGTTGCTGGCGGGGTGCCACACCGGCAACACGCTGACTAGAACGTTAACTCCGTCACAAGCCCAGGAACTCGCCCAATCTCTAGCTAACGACAAGGCACAGGCGCTTTATAGTTGTCGCCCGTTTCGCAGTGGCCCGCCACCAGAGCTCGTGGAGGGGCGGTGGCTTTGGCACGATCAGCGAGGTTACGCACAATACGACCTTGAAGCAGTCGTAACGTTTGCTGCCAACGGTGCAAATCCAGACGTGAGCCTCGCGCCGATGTATAGCATGCCTCTGCTCCACGAGCGCTGAAACCAACCTACTCAGTGCGCAGGAACATGGTTTCACCACTCGGAGATAATGCTCAAATGACGTAGAATGTGCCGTGGGAAAAACTCTGTTTGAAACGATCGGGCAAAGGCTTGGCCAGAAAGCCGCACAGGCTAAGAATGCCTTCGCCCTCATGGGCGGAACGGAGGAGGACTCTCTGCGCGCAGAGATACGCCTCGGCCGCGATCTGGCCGCAGCAATGCTGGAACGCATCCCTCTGGTCGAAGAGAATGAGACGACAAAATTTGTGGCGCAGATTGGGAGCTGGCTGGGAGCGAACGTCAAGGAGAGAAGGCTCCCGTTCACTGTACAGGTCACGGCAGAGCCAGATCCGAATACCATTGCACTCCCAGGCGGCCCTATTTTCGTAAGTTGGCCGTTATTGGATATGTGCCAGGGACAGCGGGACGAGATGGCGTTCGTGATCGCTCACGAGATGGCCCATATCGTGCGACGGCATGCTCTTGATCGAATTGTAAAGGATGCCGCACTTTCCCTTTTGCTTCGGCGAGCCTCCGGTCGGCATGCCGCCAGCGCCTGGCTCAGTAAGACCGGCCAGCAACTTCTGTCCGGCGCCTACTCCAAGGAAGACGAATTTGAGGCGGATATCTTCGCAATGAGTTTACTCGGAACGGCCGGCGGTGACGCGTCGGCGGGGGAACAACTTCTCGAGAAACTCGCGCAACTGTTCTCGACCCATGTAAATATCAGGCCGGGTTGCTTTAGCAAACACCCTCCTTTGGTTGAGCGAATTTCGAATTTGCGCGCAAAAAGGCAAGGGGTCAGTCCCGCATAAGCACAAGGCAAGGGGTCAGTCCCGCATAAGCACATATTATTATCGGCCAGACACAGGTGATATGCGATTATGCGGGACTGACCCCTTGTCGGGACTGACCCCTTGTGTTTCTTTTTCTTGAGCGTTGCAACTGGATTCTTTCAAGAGAACTGGCAAAGGTTTTCGGCGTTTGCGTTCGGCTTTAAGGCGCGCTTGAAGCAAGCGAAGCACTTCAGTCTCTTCGGGGCGAAGTTTGGTGCCGCAGTTAGTTAAATCTGACTCTGGCGCAAGCTTTGATGCTCCTGGACAAACTCCCATCCAGATAAGAATTAATTACTTCCGGATGGATATAACATTTTCTGCATACTGCTGGTGTGTTGCCCAAACGTTCCGCCACCAATTCAATGGCCCGCACGATATTTTTTTTCGCCTGGGTTTGACTTTCGAATTGCTCGAAAGCGCGCAGGGCCATCGCTCCAGCAAGGGGTCAGTCCCGCATAAGCACATATTATTATCGGCCGGACACAGGTGATATGCGATTATGCGGGACTGACCCCTTGTGTTTCTTGAGCATTGCAAGGGATTCTTTCAAGAGAACTGGCAAAGGTTTTCGGCGTTTGCGTTCGGCTTTAAGGCGCGCTTGAAGCAAGCGAAGCACTTCAGTCTCTTCGGGGCGAAGTTTGGTGCCGCAGTTAGTTAAATCTGACTCTGGCGCAAGCTTTGATGCTCCTGGACAAACTCCCATCCAGATAAGAATTAATTACTTCCGGATGGATATAACATTTTCTGCATACTGCTGGTGTGTTGCCCAAACGTTCCGCCACCAATTCAATGGCCCGCACGATATTTTTTTTCGCCTGGGTTTGACTTTCGAATTGCTCGAAAGCGCGCAAGGCCATGGCTCCAAGCACCGTGCCAGCCCATGTCCGAAAATCTTTAGCGGTAAAATCTTCCCCACAAATTTCCCGCAGGTAATCGTTTACATCACCCGATTTAACATCCTGCCGCTTCTGTTGCTCATCGATGTATTGAAAAATTTCCTGACCTGGGAGGTCCTGACAACTTTTCACAATTTTGGCCAGACGCCGGTCGCGAACACCCACCTCATGCCATTTACCGCTCTTACCTCGAAAATGGAATTTGAGCGTCGAACCGTTTACGTCCACGTGTTTGTTGCGCATCGTCGTTAATCCGAATGAGTCATTCTCGCGGGCGTACTCCTCGTTACCGACGCGAATCAGGCTTACCTCGAGCAACCGCACAACTGTAGCTAATACTTTATTGCGAGATAATCCCGGTAATTTCAGATCTCTGGCAATTCTGCGGCGAATTCGCGGCAGAAGTTTTGCAAAGGCCACCATCCTTATGTACTTGGTTTCGTCACGCACTTCACGCCAGCGTGGATGGTAACGATGTTGTTTCCGTCCTCGATCATCTCGGCCGGTGGCTTGCAAATGGCCATTCGGATCGGGACTGATCCAGACTTCTGTCCAGGCCGGAGGAATGGCCAGGGATTTGATTCGCGCCAGAACCTCGCGCGACTTGATCACTTTTCCTGCAGTGTCGCGATATCGAAATCCTTTGGTCGCCGGCTCACGTTTAAAACCAGGTATTTCATCGGCGACGTAATGAAGCCCAGCCTCTTTGGCGGATTCTACCGGATCCTTGAGTTTCGCGACATCCAAACTATCAACGATCATGAGGTTTGGACGGCTGCGGGTGATTGCATGTGGTTATTTCCTGTAGGAGCAAGCGCTACAATTTGAGTCACCGCTTGTTTTAAGCTGGAGGCCAGGTCGTTTGCCGTCACGGCAGGCCGGCGCTTTTTGATCTCCTCGACGTCGCCTTCTGTCAGGACAGCGCCAATTAAGCGAAGTTCGGGGTATTCGGCGCGAAGGCGACGGCACAGATACCGTGTGTGCAAATAGCCGAGAGGCGGAATGGCCGCAACGCAGACGACCTGAGGCTTATCTTTTCCCACTTCCTCAAGAGACTCACTTGCCAAGGCCTGGGAGTCCATGGCCTTGGCCGAAAGTCCGCGCTTGTTGAGCAACTGCACCAGCATTTGTGCAGCAATTTCGTCAGCTTCGTCGCGGGCAGGAATACAAAGTGCCGTCAATTCCTGCGAATCCCCGTTTTTTATGGGTTTGTATTCCTCTGCATTTTCGCTTTTGTCATCATGGCCTGTCGCCAATTCCTCCGCGCGCTCGGCGAGGTCTTCCACCAGAAAACGGGTTGTTTTGGAAATGAAGTCCTCCTTTTCCTTGTCCAATCGTCCCCGGTGCCGATCTTTTTCAGCAAGGCTTAGCGCCGGGATCATGAGGCAATCGTACACTTCCTCCAGCGACTTTCCTTTCATAAACTCCTCAGCCACCTCCGTTGCTTCATCCGCATTCATAGCCAGCAATCGTTGATAGAATCGAGTCTCGGGCGTTAGCACTTCGGTATCGCTTAACACCACGCTCAAAAATTCGAGACTGGGCACATAGCGCCCCAAAACCACCAGACACACGGTCAGAGGCGTGGCCAGCAGGAGTCCAACCGGCCCCCAAAGCCAGGTCCAAAATACTGCAGCGAGTAAAATGGCAAGGGGTGAAATGCCGGTCGAAGATCCATAGAGTTTTGGTTCTACAAAATTATAGACCAAAATATCAATGCCAATGAAGAGCCCGAAAATGAGAAGCACCTTAAGCCAGCCCGGTTCCACAGCTAGCGCGATCCCAGCCGGCATGAGGGCCGCAACCCAAACGCCCAGGTAAGGAATATAGCGCAAAAGAGCGGCAAACATTCCCCAAAGAATCGGATTTTCGATGCCGATAAAATACAATCCAATCCCTACAAGAGTGCCAAACACCAGGTTGACCACCAATTGCGCCACCAAATAGCGGCTCACTCGATCGGCCGCTTCATCCAATGCCTTTGTGGTAACATTTACACGGCCTGCCCCCATCAACCGGATCAGCCGATCGCGCAAATCCTCCCGCTGGATTAGCATGAAAATAACAAACACCACTACGATACCCGCCGTGACCAGAATGTTGAATACCGAACCAAGGACATTTGGAACCAATTCCATCGGTGAAAACGAATTTTTCCGGATCTCGACAGGTACTGGTTTTTCTTCGCCCGGGATGGTTTTGGCAGGCGCGGGCGGTACCGGGGTCAATTCCTCAGTGACATTGCGCACAACACGGGTCATTCGATTAATGAGACCCCCGCTCGAACTGCGCAAAGACCTGGCTTTCTGCCGGATGTTTTCCCCGTATTCCGGCATTTTGTGCGCGAGATCTCCAAGCTGAGAAGTCATAAATCCCCCAAGGATTCCGACGGCGATAAAGGAAAAAAACACGACAATGATTGAGGAAGGGACTCTCCCCAAACCCCAGCGCCTTAGCCGCACCGTTAGCGGAGCCAGAAGGAAGGTGAGCAAAACGGCGAGCGCCAGCGGAATGAAAACGACTCGGGCAAAATAAAGTGCACCCACAACGATTACCAATGTTAGCAGGGTTGATGTTCCTGCTCTGTTGAGCGCGCGGTTTTCGTTTGTCACTTTTTTTATTTTGTTCGCCCCGATTTATTATTGTGAGTACAGATTGCTCGTAATGGTATCGTAGTTCAGCGCTGTTGGCCTTTCACGTAGTCGTTCACCCCACCAGCCAATGATAGCCCTCACGGGAGACTCACGGCTGAAAGCCGTGGTATTCCTGACAGAGCCACAGTTCCGAATTGCTGCCGACCGGTCTCAAAGCGCATAATAAAAAATAATGGCAGACGATCTGATTTCCATCACTGCTCACCTGGGCATTAAGAAATATCGGCGACATATCTTTCTTTGCGCAGATCAAACTGAAGCCAAATGCGCGCCGAGGGAACAAGGCCTTGAGTCGTGGGAATATCTGAAAAGAAGACTCAAAGAATTAAAGATGGGCGGTCCGGAACAGTTCCTTTATCGCACGAAAGCAAATTGTTTGCGGATTTGCACGTCTGGCCCTATTGCTTTGGTGTATCCCGAAGGGATCTGGTATCACTCCTGCACCCCAGTTGTATTGGAGCGCATTATACAAGAGCACCTAATCGGCGGCAACGTTGTTGAGGAGTTTGCATTCGCCAGGAATCCAATGACGCAATCAACAACCGGGCCAGGCAGCTAAGATGACCCATTTGCCAGTCCGATAGTCATCCCCGCGTTGCTCAAAATTCAATTTGAACAATTAGGGTAAAAGGCCGATGCTAGTAGGGCAACTGCCGGAGGACTATGTATGCGTAAACAAATATTCAAGCAATTTAACTATCACGCAGCGGCCGAATCATTCTCTTGCGGAGTTTCCCGACGAGACTTTATTTCTGCCACGCTCGCGACCGGGCTCGTACTCGGCATCACAGGCAAGAGCTGGAGCGCCGAATCAAAAAATGAAATGATTTATCGAACGCTGGGACGGACCGGGGAGAAAATCTCAGCTATTGGCCTGGGAGGCTACCATATTGGTGTGCCCAGCGAGGAAGATGGAATTCGGATTATTCGCAAGGCGATCGACCGGGGCATCACATTCATGGATAATTGCTGGGACTATCACGACGGCGGTAGCGAAGTGCGAATGGGAAAAGCATTGCGGGAGGGGTACAGGCAAAGAGTTTTTCTGATGACAAAAATTGACGGGCGCACCCGTACAGCCGCGGCCAAACAGATTGACGAATCCTTAAAACGTTTACAGACAGATCACGTCGACCTCATGCAATTTCACGAGATTGTCCGGATGGAAGATCCCGATCGCATCTTTGCAGCGGGCGGCGCGATTGAGGCTATGCTCGAGGCGAAGAAGGCAGGTAAAGTGCGTTTTATTGGCTTTACCGGGCATAAAGATCCCGCGATTCACCTGCACATGCTTGAACTCGCTGGGAAAAATCAATTCCGTTTCGATGCAGTCCAAATGCCCCTCAATGTAATGGATGCGCATTTTCGCAGTTTTCTACAAAAGGTGGTTCCGGTGCTAGTGAAAGAAGAAATCGGTGTATTAGGGATGAAGCCGTTGGGAAGCGGCGCTATTCTCCAAAGCAAAACTGTAAGCGCGATCGAGTGCCTTCATTATGCGCTCAATCTGCCGACTTCGACGGTGATCACGGGCATCGATCGAATGGATTATTTGGATCAGGCCTTTGAGGCTGCTCGCACCTTCAGGCCCATGACTCAGGATGCTGTCTCAGCTCTTCTTTCTCGCACCACGGAGGCAGCCGCTGCCGGGAAGTATGAGCTCTTTAAAACCAGCACGCGCTTCGATGCCACTTCTCAACACCCAGACTGGCTTGGATAGATGTAATTCCAAAGCAAAGCAAAATGGCCTCCATCTATACATCGCCTTGTAGCGAGCCACGGACGTCTCGGGATCCTTTCCTATCATGAACCTCTGATAAGTATGGTTCAATTGTCATATATCGACTCGCGGGTTCTGGACACAAGCAACCCTAATCTGAAGGTTCGGTTTTACTTAAAAATCATTATATAGCAAAAAAACGCTTGTGAAATTTTTCACGATCAGGCAGGTTCTCCCGGCTTCCGGCTAAGACTCGGGTCTTATCCAAGGGATTCGGCGTCCCTTCGAGCGGGTCCTTTTACGGGTAAAATGCGCATTATCAAAATCATCCTCATTTCATTGTTTTTGGCGGGGATGCCAATTGTGGCACTGTGCGCGCATGCTGAGGTTGCCGATCGTCAAACTGAAACTCAGGGCCGGGAAGCAACCGCGCAGGAAGAGGGTCTTACTCCACATGCAGTCGAGCTCGCCGCTCCGGAACTGCCCATTATCGGGCGATTTCCTATCACTAACTCTATGGTGGTCACCTGGGGAGTGGCTCTGGGACTTATTATTTTTGCACAGATGGCCACGCGACGGATGAAACAAATCCCTGCCGGTGCTCAAAATTTTTGGGAATGGTTGGTCGAGAGTCTTTACAACTTTTTGGAAGGAATCATCGGCCATCAACTGGTGCACAAGACGTTTTGGTTCTTTGCAACAATTTTCATTTTTATCCTGTTTTCAAATTGGCTCGGGCTGATTCCCGGTTTTGGAACGATTGGATTTGGCCATCAAGGGCCGCACGGATTTCATGTTTCGGAACCTTGGTTTCGAGGGGTAAACGCGGATTTAAATATGACTCTGGCTATGGCTTTGGTCTTTTTCGCCTGCTGGATCATCTGGGCTTTGCAAACCAACGGACCCGTAGGGTTCTTGTTGCATCTTTTCGCTCCCAAAGGTGAGACAACCGGTGTTCTCAAAGTGCTGATGGTTTTTGTATTCCTCATTGTGGGCTGCCTCGAAGTTGTTTCCATTCTATTTCGGCCGGTTTCGCTTAGCTTTCGATTGTTTGGCAATATTTTCGCCGGGGAAAACATGCTTGAGGCGATGGCAAAACTTGTGCCCACCTGGGTCGGGTCCATCATCATTCCCATTCCCTTCTATTTCATGGAATTGCTCGTCGGCATTGTTCAAGCACTGGTTTTCATGTTGTTGACTGCCGTCTTTACTTTGCTGATTTGTCAGCACGACGAGGGTCACGAGGCAGGGCACCACTGAGTTTAGTACTTTCAATGGTTTGACCGTGTTCAATCGCGGGAATCGTTGAGAAAAGCAAAGAAAGGTAATCATATATGTCATTAATGCCCATGTTGGCAGAAGGAATGACGGGTAATATTCACGTCGGTTTGGCGGCGCTTGGCGCGGCTATCGGCGTAGGCTTGATTGGCGCCAAGGCGTCGGAAGCGGTGGGACGCAATCCCGGCGCGGCGACGAAGATCCTGGTGCAATCGATCCTGGCTATCGCCTTTGCCGAAGGTATCGTGTTTTTCGCGATCTTTCTGGCGACCAGAGCGTGGCCGGCGTAACCCTTCACGATAAAATCAGGCCGGGCGTGGACCTCACGCCCGGCTATGTTAACCAATTATGCATTCAATCATGTTCGCAAGTATGATCGGCGACACCGCCAAACAATTCGGTGTCGATTGGCCGCATTTGATTGCCCAAATCGTCAGCTTTGGAATCGTCGCTTTTCTGCTCCAACGCTTTGCCTACAAGCCGGTCCTGGCAATTTTGGAAGAACGCCGTCAACGCATTGCCGAAAGCCAGGCCAATGCTGAAAAGATCAAAGCGGAACTGGCCCGCGCCGAAGCTCAGCGCCAGGAGGTGCTGGCTCAAGCAAACAGTCAGGCAGTAAAATTAATCGAGGAGGCCAGAGCCGCGGCGGCACGGGTTCAGGAAACTGAAACCCAAAAGGCTATCGCCGCTGCCGAGCAGATCATTTCCAAAGCCCGCGACGCCGCCGCCGCCGATCACGCCCGAATGCTGGCCGAGTTGAAACGTGAAGTTGGACGGCTTGTGGTTCAGACCACGGCAACGGTAACCGGCAAGATTTTGACCCCGGAAGATCAGCGCCGCCTGGCCGAAGAGACGGCAAAGCAGGTCTCTGCCCAGTCCAATTAAGGCGTCCTGCAAATGAAAGTTTCCAAACAATCCAGACGCGAGGCGAAGCAAATTTTCAGGGCTTGCCAGGAGAATCAGTTATTGGATGAATCGCGCGTTCGCCAGGCCGTTCAAAGATTGATCCAGGAAAAACCGAGGGGTTACCAAGCCATCCTTTCTCATTTTCAAAGACTGGTAAGGCTTGATATTCAGCGCAGAACAGCGCGCGTAGAAAGCGCAGTGCCCCTACCTGCAGAGTTACAATCTGCTGTACAAAATGGATTGTCACGCCATTATGGGCCGGGACTGATCCTATCCTTTGGACAAAATCCTGCACTCATTGGAGGCATGCGTATCAAAGTCGGCAGTGATGTCTATGATGGCAGCGTGCAGGCAAAACTGGAGGAATTAAATGAAAGATTTTAACACCGGTTCAAGGTAAGAACCCTAAGCCCGCAACTTTAACCAATCTTATATGAGCACCCTACTAGAGGAAATTGAATCGCAAATCGCAGGCGCCAAGACTGCAGCAGCAAGGCAAAACGTCGGGACTGTCCGTGAAATTGGCGATGGTGTCGCGAAAATCGAAGGCCTGACCGATGCGATGTTGAACGAGATGCTCGACTTCGGCCACGGCATCACTGGACTGGCATTGAATCTTGAAGAAACTGAAGTCGGAGCAATCATTCTGGGCGATTACAATAAGATCGCCGAAGGGGATGAAGTCCGCACCACAGGAAAACTGTTGCAGGTGCCGGTCGGCAAAGGCTTGCTTGGACGGGTGGTCAATGTATTGGGCCAGCCTATTGATGGTAAGGGCCCAATCAAAAGCGACGTGGCATATCCCGTTGAAAAAATTGCGCCCGGCATCATCAAGCGCCGCTCGGTCAGCCAGCCTGTCCAAACGGGGATTATGGCCATCGATGCAATGATTCCTATTGGTCGCGGGCAACGCGAACTGATCATTGGCGACCGTTCGACAGGAAAAACCACCATCGGCGTGGATACGATTATCAATCAAGCCCGGTTAAATAAAGCGGCAGAAGCTGCCGGCGACAAAGATTATCGCCCGCTCTATTCTATCTATGTCGCCATTGGTCAAAAGCAATCCAATGTTGCGCGCGTGATCAGTGTTTTGGAGGAGCAGAATGCGATGCCTTATACCATCATCATCGCCGCCTCGGCTTCCGATTCTGCCAGCAACCAGTATCTCGCTCCGTTCTCGGGCGCAGCCATGGGCGAATGGTTCATGGATAATGGCATGGACGCGCTGATCATTTTCGACGATTTGTCCAAACACGCCGTTGCTTATCGCCAGGTTTCATTGGTCCTCAAACGTCCTTCAGGCCGCGAGGCGTACCCTGGCGACGTTTTTTATCTGCATAGCCGTCTGCTGGAGCGTTCTGCGCGCTTGAGCGAGAAGAATGGCAACGGATCGCTCACCGCGCTTCCAATTATTGAAACGCAACTTGGCGACGTCTCTGCCTATATTCCCACGAACCTTTCCAGCACAGTGGGATCCGAAGCTTGGAATTCACGTGACTTGAAGTCGCGGC
>JADMIO010823486.1_pt1 | contig 23636 bp, 19 predicted proteins | sample 8958161 | NCBI WGS metagenome assembly JADMIO01 (sample SAMN16585339, study PRJNA669376) | soil metagenome | isolation source: Crop rotation soil | place: USA: Cullars Rotation, Alabama | collected 2011
CTTTCCCACGTTGCGCAGCGCGGCCGGCGCCTGGCTGCCTGCTGCCTGGAACGCGCGCGCCGCGCGGCGCATCGCGTCCGCCACCTGCGCATCGTCGGGCGGCGGCTTCACCTGCGCGGGATGCAGCACGGGGTCGAGCAGGAAGCTGGCGTCCTCGATCAACGCGAGCTTCTCGTCCTGTTGCTCCGGCACGAAGCTCGCGAGCGTGATCGCATGGTCGACTTCAGGCAGCTGTGCGAGGCGCTTCGCAACGTCGCTCGCGGCGGACAGCGAGGGCGCGAGCACGTCGATCGTGTTCGGCGTGGTGGCGGGATCGCGCGCAAGGTCGTAAAGCGTTGCCACCGATTCCGTCGCAGCGCTGCGGAGGTGAAGCGGATTGAAATCGAACTGCAACCCAGGCAGCGCCACGATGCTTGCGAATGCCACGATGGCAGCGAGCGCGAGGATTCCGCGGCGATGACGCAGAACGAAGTCGTCGAGGGGCGCCAATGCCGCAAGTCCGACGGCGGCGCTTTCGGGCGGCGCACGAAGCAGAACGAGCAATGCCGGCAACAGCGTGATGTTCGCAAGAAACGCGACGAGCATGCCCGTGCCGGCGATGACTCCGAGCTCGGACACACCTAGATAGGCGGTCGGAACGAACGCGTAGAAACCCACGGCAGTCGATGCCCCGGCGAGGGCAAGGGCGCCGCCGACGCTCGCAGCGGCGCTCGGCAGCGCCGCTGCGAGATCGACCGACACGCGGCTTGCGCGGTACGCCATGCAGAACTGGATGCCGAAGTCGACGCCGAGACCGACAAAGAGAACCGCGAACGCAACCGAGATCAGGTTGAAGCGGCCGAACACGACGAGTCCGAATGCCGCGGTGAGCGCGAGTCCGACGACGAGTGTCACTGTGACCGCAAGCACCAGCCGCCATGAGCGCAGCGCGAGCCACAGCAGCGTGATGAGGGCCGCGAGCATCACCGTCGCGTTGACACCTGCACCTTCCTGAAGGGTGGCGAACTCCTCATCGCCGAGCGGCACCGGACCCGTCAGGCGCACGAGGACGTCGTGATCGCGATCGAAGCCGAGCGCCGCCGCCGTTGTCCGTATGACGCGCGTCGCTTCGGCGCCGGGTTCGAGCGCCTGGTAATCGAGCACGGGCTGCACCAGGATGAAGCGACGAAGCTCGCGTGCGTCGGGAGGGCGAGCATCGATCATCGTGCGCCAGGAGATGGGGCGAGCGTGACCGGCGGTCGCGGCTTCGAACGCATCGGCGAGCACGTCGAGCGGCCGGGCGAGCTGCGCCGCGGCGGAGGAGTCGCGCGCGACGCCGCCGATCATCGTTGCCAGCGCGTCCATCACGCCGCGCAGCGACGGATCGGCCGCGAGCATGCCGAGCAGCGGTTGCGCCTCGATCATCCGTTCCATCGTTTCCGACAGTTCGGCGGTCGAAAGGAACAGCAGGCCTTCCTTGTCGAAGTACGGCCCGGCATCGGGGCGTTGCACGCTGCGAAAGCGGCGCGTGTCGGCGCGCAGGCGTTCCGCAATCGACGCCGTTGCGCGCTCCGCGAGCTCGGGCGTTGCCGCGTCGATGACGACGGCGATGAGATCGACGCGTTGTGGAAACGCGGCGTCGAAGATTGCTTCCCGCTGTTTCCACGGCAGGTCGGGCGAAATCAGCTTCGACGTCTCGGTATCGATCGCGAAGTAGCGCGCCGTGTACGACGAAGCAACAATCGCCGCCGCGACCGCGATCAACGCGACGCGCCCCGCGTGGCGCGCGGCCGAATCGACGAGGCGCGTAATCACGCCCACTCCGGAAAAAGTCATGCCCGCGGACGCTCGGCCTTGTCCGGTTTCGACAAAAGCGCGATCATACGGTCTGTGCCGGACGCTTCCGAAACCGGCATTTCCCCGAGGAGTCTGCCGCATGCGCGTTCTTCTCGCGCAGCCGAGAGGTTTTTGTGCCGGCGTCATCCGCGCCATCGACATCGTCGAGCAGGCGCTGGAGCAATTCGGGCCCCCCGTGTACGTGCGGCACGAGATCGTGCACAACCGTCATGTCGTGGATGCGCTCCGCGCCAAGGGAGCCCGCTTCGTGGAGGATCTGAGCGAAGTCCCCGCCGGGGCGATCACGGTCTTCAGCGCGCACGGCGTTGCGAACGCCGTCGAGCAGGAAGCGCGTGAACGCGATCTGCACGTGCTCGACGCGACCTGTCCTCTGGTCGCCAAGGTCCACGGGCAAGGGAAGCGTTATGTCCGGCAGGGTCGCACGGTCATTCTGGTCGGCCATGCGGGGCACCCGGAGGTCGAGGGCACGCTCGGCCAGATCCCGGGGCCGGCCATCCTCGTGCAGACGCCGGCCGACGTTGCCGCCATGGACCTCCCCGTCGATACGCCGGTCGCCTATGTCACGCAGACGACGTTGAGCGTCGACGACACGCGCGGCGTCATCACTGAGCTGGAGAAGCGGTTCACGAACATCGTTGGGCCCGACGTCGGCGACATCTGCTATGCCACCCAGAACCGGCAGACCGCCGTGCGTGAGCTCGCGAAGGTGGCGGACGTCATTTTGGTGGTGGGAGCGAAGAACAGCTCGAATTCGAATCGATTGCGCGAGATCGGCGTCGAGTCGGGCAAGGCGAGCTACCTGATCGCCGACGCGAGCGAGCTCGAAGCCGCGTGGCTCCTCGACGCCGATGTCGTCGGCGTCACCGCGGGAGCATCGGCCCCCGAAGCGCTGGTGCAGGACGTCATCGCCGCGCTTGTACGCCACGGTGCGCGCGAGGTCGGCGTGCTGCCGGGAATCGAAGAGCACGTCGAGTTTCGCCTTCCCGCCGAACTGTTGCGACCGAACAGCAAGCGGTCGGCGGCGGTCAATTCGTAGATGTCGATTCCCCTGCGGCAGATGGCGCATGTCGGCGCCTACGTGATGCGACAGCGGCTCGCCGGAAGGCGTCGCTATCCGCTCGTGCTGATGCTCGAGCCACTGTTCCGGTGCAATCTCGCGTGCGCCGGCTGCGGCAAGATCGATTACCCCGAGGAGATCCTGAATCAGCGGCTCTCGGTTCAGGATTGCCTCGACGCGGTGGACGAATGCGGAGCGCCGGTCGTTTCGATCGCCGGCGGCGAGCCGCTGCTGCACAAGGAGATCGAGCAGATCGTCGAGGGCATCCTCGCCCGCCGCCGGTTCGTGTATCTCTGCACCAACGCGCTGCTGCTCGAGAAACGGCTCGCGCGCTTCGCGCCGAATCCTTATTTCGTGTGGTCGGTCCATCTCGACGGTGACCGCGAGATGCACGATCGCTCCGTGTGCCAGACAGGCGTCTACGAGCGGGCCGCGGCGGCCATCCGCTCGGCGAAGGCGCGCGGATTCCGGGTCAACATCAACTGCACGCTTTTCAATGATGCAGACCCTGAACAGGTCGCGCAGTTCTTCGACGACGTCGTCGCAATGGGCGTCGACGGCATCACCGTGTCGCCCGGTTATGCGTACGAGCGGGCCCCGGACCAGGCGCATTTCCTGCAGCGCACGCAGACCAAGTCGCTGTTTCGCGCAATCCTGCGGCGTGGTCGCGGTCGTGCCTGGTCGTTCAGCCAGTCGGCGCTCTTTCTCGACTTCCTCGCGGGCAACCAGCAGTACAAGTGCACGCCGTGGGGCAATCCGACGCGCAACGTGTTCGGCTGGCAACGCCCGTGTTACCTGCTCGGCGAAGGCTACGCGCGCACGTTCCGCGAGTTGATGGACGAGACGGATTGGGACGCGTACGGCACGGGTCATTACGAGAAATGCGCCGATTGCATGGTGCACAGCGGGTACGAGCCGACCGCGGTGAACGACGCGGTGCGCCGGCCATGGAAAGCATTGGCGCTCAAGCTCCGCGGCATCGACACCGAGGGGCCGATGGCGCCCGAGATTCCGCTTACGAAGCAGCGCCCCGCGACGTTTGCCTACTCACGCCATGTCGAGCAGAAGCTCGTCGAGATTCGGGTAAGCCAGAGCCGTCCCAAGACGTCGGCGCGCGCGTAGGAGCGCGCCGGTCGCGACGCCGGCGTCCATCGCAAGGCGCGCGAGCGGCGCTATCTGTGGAGGCGACCGCGCGATCGACTGCAAGACGTCTCGCACCTGGATCCCGCCGGCGCTGGAGACCGCGACACGCGCGGCTGCTGCGAGCGTGCGCTCCACGGGATCGCACACGACCCTGAACACGGCAAAGGGAATCGCATTGGCCTGCGCGAGGCGCGCGACGATGTGCGACTCGGTGTCGACGATGACTGCGCCGGTGCTCGCGTGCAATTCGCGCTTGCCCGACGGTTCCGTGATGATCGAATCGCTGCCGGCGACATCGGCGATGCGTGCGTTCGTCACGCGCTTCTCGAGCTCCGCTACCCAGCGCGGATCGGCCGGCACCTGCTTGCCGCGGTCGATCACCTGGCGTCCGATGATGCAGGTGCCGGCACGGACGTCGTCGCTGAGCCCGCCCGCGATGCCGAAACTGATGATCGCCGCCGCGCCAGCGCGGATCTCGCCGGCGAGCATCTCGGCAAGTCGGCCGGCGCCACCGCCAGCGACGACGCGGACACCCCGGCCGCGCGCGATCCGCGCTTCGAGCGCGAGACCGGTCACGGCAAGGACAAAGCGCCGGCGTGCGCCGGCGTTCACAAGCCGAAGTTCACGCGCTGTGCGCCCGTCTTGCGCAAATTGCGATAGCGCGCGAGCGCCCAAAGCGGGAAGAACTGCGGATAACCGTGGTAGCGCAGGTAGAACACGCGAGGGAATCCGGTCGCGTTGAAGCGGTGCTCCCGCCACTCGCCGGCGGCGGTCTGCGTGCGCAGCAGATAATCGATGCCCCGCTCGACGCCGGGATGGCGGACCTCGCCGGCCGCGATCAGTCCGAGCAGCGCCCACGCGGTTTGTGAAGGCGTGCTCGGCGCTGTCGCATGACCCCGATGCGCGAGCTCGTAGCTTTCGCCGCCTTCACCCCAGCCGCCGTCGGGGTTTTGTATCGACATGAGCCAGTCGACGGCGCGCCGGATGCGCGGCGAGCGCAGATCGACGCCCGCGGCATTCATCGCGCACAGCACCGACCACGTGCCGTAGATGTAATTCATGCCCCAGCGTCCGTACCAGCTTCCGTCGCGCTCCTGCGTACGCTGCAGGAACGCGAGACCAGCCTCGACGGCATCGCGGTCTTCCGCCTTGCCGAGTTGCGCGAGCATGCCGACGCACCGTGCCGTGACGTCGGCCGTCGGCGGATCGAGCAACGCACCATGATCGGCGAATGGGATTTCGTTCAGATACTGGCTCGTGTTGTCGGCGTCGAACGCACCCCATCCGCCGTTACGGCTCTGCATCCCGAGCACCCACGTCCGGGCCCGGGCGATCGCGTGATCGCAGTCGGCATCGCGGAGCGCGCTCGCATTGCGTGCGCAGCGATCGAGCGCGAGCACCACGGCCGCCGTGTCGTCGAGATCCGGGTAATGGGCGTTCGCGTACTGGAAGCACCAGCCGCCGGGCGGCGTCGACGGTCGCTGCTCGGCCCAATCGCCCGCCGTATCGAGAATCTGTCGCCGGCGCAGCCAGGAGAGTCCGCGGCGGGCGCGCGACAGCGCACGCTCGCTATCGACTTCCAGCAACGCGTGGCACGCGAGCACCGTGTCCCAGACCGGCGATACGCAGGGCTGACAATAAGCTTCGTCCGGACGATGCACGAGCAGCCTGTCGATCGCCTTGCGCGCTTCGACCATGCGGGGATCATCGCGCGCATAGCCGAGCGCATCGAACATCATTACCGTGAATGCCATGGCGGGAAAGATGCCGCCGAGGCCGTGATCGCCGTTTCGCCGCTCGTCGATGAACGCGACCGCGCTTTCGATGGCGCGCTTGCGCATCCGGCCCGGGATGTATCGGTCGAAGACGCGGAGCGCGCGATCAAGTGTCGCGAACGCCGCGAACTTGAGGCGACGCTGATGCGGCGCGCGCACGCAGGGACGAATCCGCTCGCGCGGTTCTCGGAACAGTTCCGACAGATCCACGCCGCGCGGGTTCCTCGCGCGGGGCCGCAGCGCGCCAAGCACGAGCAGCGGCACGAGCACCGTGCGGCTCCAGTATGAAACGCGCGACAGGTGGAATGGCGACCGCTTCGGCAACAGCATCATCTCGACCGGCATCATCGGCACCGCGGACCACGGCACGATGCCGAACAACGCGAGCAGGATCCGCGTGAAGACGTTGGTCGCGCCGAGGCCGCCGTGCGCGAGGATCGTGGAGCGCGCGTCGCGCATGTGATCCGCGTCGATCGGGTCGCCGATCGCCTTCAGCGCGAGATAAGCCTTGACGCTGGCGCTGATGTTGAACGCTCCCTCGGGAAAGAGCGGCCACCCGCCCTCGGCGGTGCGCGCGCGTCGCAGGTACACGGCGATCTTGGCCTCGAGTGCCGCATCCGGCTCGCCCAGGTAGTGCTGCAGCAGCACGTATTCGGCGGGAATCGTCGCATCCGCCTCGAGCTCGTAGATCCAGTGTCCGTCGGGCCGCTGGGCATCGAGCAACGCATCGACGGCGAGGTCGATGCGGTCGTCGAGGGTGGTGTCGGCGCGCGGAGGAGCCTCCGCGACTAGATTGCCGGCCAGGCGAGAGGGCGCATTCATCCGGCGAGCACGTTCATCACTTGGAAGTTGGTGTTCGGACCGCGCGAAGCGAAGGGTGTTTCATGCGCCAACCCTTTGGGTGAGCTGCTGTACCGTCAGCGACCGCGCTTCCGCAACCGGCGCTTGTTGTGCAGCCAACCAACCAGAAAGCGGCACGCGCCGCCATTATCGAGGAATGTCGCGCGTGGCATAGACGCGGCCTTTCCACAGGCCGGCCCGCCCGCGAGCAGCCTGGTACGCCGAGTCGAGGGTGAAGAGCAGGTACGCGAAGGCGATTGCCGGCAACGCGACTCCCCAAAGCGGCGAGACGCGATAGAACCGCAGCGTCGGTTGAAACGCAAGCGCCATCTGGATCCACGCAACGGCGCCGAGCAAACGCGACACGCCGTTGCCGAAGATTGCGAGCGCCGGCGGAGCGACGTACGTTACCAGCATGGCAAGCATGGTCAGCACGAGCAGCAGTGGCGAAAAGCGCAGCTGCGCGTAGGCGCTGCGGACAATCATCCGGCGGATGTCGATGAGCGAATGATAGCTGCGCACGCTGCGCACCCGTTCTGTCAATGCAAGCCGGATCGGTGCCTGGGCTTTGAGCAGGCGCGCGAGCGCGCAGTCGTCGATCAACTCGCCGCGCACCGCCGCGACGCCACCCGCGCGCTCCAGTGCGACGCGATGCAACAGCATGCAGCCGCCGGCGGCCGCCGCCGTCCGCCGGTCGCGACGGTTCACCCACCGGAATGGGTAGAGCATCCGGAAGAAGAAGATGAACGCCGGGACGAAGGCGTGCTCGACACCGCTCTCGCAGCGAAGCTTTGCCATCAGCGACGTCAGCGAGAGGCGCTCCGAAAGCGCCCGCGATACCAGGCGGCTCAAGCTGTCCGCGTCGTGAATGATGTCCGCATCGGTGAACAGCAGGTAGTCGGGAACGTCGGCCTTCGCGTGCACGTGGTCGACGCCGCAGCGGAGCGCCCATAGCTTCCCGGTCCAGCCCTGCGGTGTGGGCGAGGCGGCGATTACGGCAAGCCGGCGGGGAAGATTGAGGGCCGCCGCCGCATCGCGCGCGCGCTCGGCCGTCGCGTCGGAGCTCGCATCGTCGACGACGATCACCGAGAACTCACCGTCGTAGCGCTGCCGGAGCAGCGACGTGACGCAGTCGCCGATGAGTGCGGCTTCGTCGCGTGCGGGAACGATCGCGACGACTCGCGGCCAGGTCGAGGCATGCGCGATCGCCTCGTCGTCTCGCGGCTGTGCGAGCCAGAAGCCACCGCGCAAGACGAACAGGTAAACCCATGCGAGGCAGGCGACGGCACCGAGAACGATGGCCGTCATCGCAGGTATCCGGCGCGCGCGAACCAGTCGATCGCATCGCGCAATCCTTCGACATGGCTGCGTGCACGGTAGCCGAGCTCGCGTTCAGCCTTGGCGCTCGTGAAGTACATCGGATCGCGCGCCATGCGCAGCCCGTCGCGCGTCAGGAACGGTTCGCGTCCCGTCATGGTCGCTACTGCCTCCGTGACGAGGGCAGCCGGATACAGCAACCGGCGCGGCAACTTGACACGCGGGCCGCGCCTGCCTGTGAGACGGGCGATCTCGCGGAGCATGGCGGCCAGCGAGACATTCCCCCCGCCGAGGATGTAGCGCTCGCCGATCACCCCGCGTTGCAGCGCGGCGACGTGGCCCTGCGCGACATCGTCGACGTGCACGAGGTTGAGGCCGGTGTCGACGAAGGCCGGCATGCGCCCGGACGCTGCCTCGACGATGATTCTCCCCGTGGGGGTCGGGCGAATGTCGCGCGGCCCGATCGGCGTGGATGGATGGACGATGACCGCCGGCAGCCGCTCCTGCGCGATCATCGCTTCGACCTCGCGTTCGGCGAGGACCTTGCTGCGCTTGTATGCGCCGACCGCGTCGTGCGGCGTGAGCCGCTTGGTCTCGTCGGCGGGTTCCCCATGCGCACGCAGCGCAAGCGTCGCGACGCTGCTCGTATAGACGATCCGCTCCACACCCGCCGCGAGCGCCGCTTGCATGATCGTGCGCGTGCCGACGACGTTGTTGTCGACGAGTGCGCGCGGGTCGCGCGTCCAGAGGCGGTAATCGGCGGCCGCGTGAACGAGCAAGCGGACGCCGCGCATTGCCGATTCCACCGTGCGCATGTCGCGGATGTCACCCTCCATGACGACCAGATCGAGATCGGCAAGGTTCGCGCGGTTGCTCGCGGGACGCACGAGGACGCGCACGGCATGACCACGCTGGAGCAGCGCCCGTGCAATGGCAGAACCGACGAAGCCGGTCGCGCCGGTAACCAGTACGCTGCCGACATCGTTCATCCAGGAGGCGACCTCGCTCGCGAACTCACCGCGAATCGCGAATCAGGCAGGCGTTCTGCCCGCCGAAGGCGCATCGTACTTGGCGGCCGGAAGCGCGACGGCGCAACCATTACGGCCCGTGGATGTTGCCGGGCGCCTACATCTGCTTGAACAGGTGGTTGAACGTGCGGCTGACTTCCAGTTTTTCGCTGCTTCCCTTGAGCTGCACCACCCGATTGCCGCGCAAGTTGCGACTCACCTGCTCGATCGCATCCACGCGCACCACGACGGCGCGGTGGATCTGCCAGAACTCGTTCGGATCGAGCGCGTCCACCAGCTCCTTGATCGGCTTGCGGATCAGCGCCTCCAGCCGTGCCGTCTGCACCCGCGTGTATTTGTCCTCGGCGCGGAAGAACAGGATGTCGCTCGTCGGGATCAAACGGAGATTGGCGCCGACGCTCGCCTGCACCCAGCGCAGGTATTCGCGCGGTCGGACGCCATCCGCGGCGAGCCGCTCCGAGAGCTTGGCCAGCAGATCGTCCATCGGCGCCGGCGGCTGGTTCAAACGTGCGCGCAGGCGTTCGCACGTGAGCGCCAGACGATCCGGCTCGGTGGGCTTCAGCAGATAATCGACGGCGGCCTGCTCGAACGCGCTGACTGCGTGCTGGTCGTACGCGGTGATGAAAACGACGTGCACTTGGCCCGCGAGCACGCGCGCCGCGGCGATTCCATCCATCTCCGGCATGCTGATGTCGAGAAAGACGACGTCGGGTTCGTGCGCGTGCACGATCGCCTCCCGCCCGTTGCTGCCTTCGGCTGCGATCACGAGCTCGGGCCACGTTTCCTTCAGCGCGCCGACCATCTGCTCGCGCATCAGACGCTCGTCGTCCACGACGATGGCGGTGGGCGCACGCGACTGCTGCATGGTCAACCTTTCGATTCAGGCGCGACGACTTCGTACGGCACCTTGATGGTGGCGCGGGTACCGCCGGCGGGCGGCACCTCGATGATCAGCTCCGCGCGGTCGTTATACAAGGCTTTCAGCCGTTCGCGGATGTTCGCGAGGCCGACACCCGCTTCGGCCTTCGGCATGAATCCCATCCCCGTGTCGAGCACGTGAACCGCGAGCGCTCCATCGAAAATCTCCGCGCCGATCTCGATGCGGCCCCCCTCGGTCCTCGGTTCGAGCCCGTGCTTGATCGCGTTCTCGACGAGCGTCTGCAGCATCATCGATGGAAACACCGCGGACTTCAATCCTTCGGGCACATCGACGACCCACTCCATGCGCCCCTCCATTCGCACGCCCATGATCTCCAGGAACGCGCTGGAAAGGTCGACCTGCTGCCCGAGCGTGGGCCGTCTTCCCTCGCGCATCTGCGGCATCGCCGAGCGCAGATACCGGATCAGGCTGCGCTGCATCTTCGACGCGGGGCGGGTCGGTCTGGATCAGCTGGTCGATGCTCGCGAGCGTGTTGAAGAGGAAATGCGGCTCGATCTGCGCCTGCAGCGCCTGCATGCGCGCCTCGAGGACGGTCCGCTCGAGCTGTTCGGTCTGCGCACGCTTGGTCGCTTCGTCCGCCGTCAATTCGGCCCGGCGCTTGCCGCCTGCCACCACCTTGATGATCACCGAGGCGATGATGAGCATGACGACCGGGAGCGGGTGCTTCAAGATGCCGCCGAGCATCAGCCCGAGGATCGATACGAGCAGCAGCTTCTTCCACGAAACGACCGCCAGCCAATCGAAGAAAGCCCATCCCATGACGACGATGCCGTTGCGTATTTCCCGCAGCGCCTGTCGCGCTTCCGACCGCGGTTTCTCCGGCCCGCGGGTACCAGGATCGGCGGCGCCGGGCGCAGGCGGGCTGACTGGATCGGTGATCATCGGGGAGCCTTCGGTCGCTTGCATGCGGAGTGCAAAATTAAGCGAGCGCGCGATCGTGCCGCCAGCCGGAAGCGACACGATGCAGCGCGACAGGGGTGAAGTGCGGGAAAGCGTCGCAAGCAGGCGGACCGAGTGCGACCTCGCGCGCCTTCACGCTTCTTCCTGGATGCCCCCGTAGTCGTTCAGCGCCGCCTCGGCCGTGATGAATCCCGCCTCGAGGTCGGCGCGCATGGATTCACGCCGACGCTTGCGGGGGTCGCCGTAACCGCCGCCGCCCGCTTCGAGCGTCGTAACGCGATCTCCCGGCTTCAAAACGTACCGTCCCTTCGGATGGACGACCTCGCCGTTGATCCGGATCTCGCGCAGCATGCCGCGCTTGCCGCCCAGCACGCCGGCCGGCGCGAACTCGGTGCGCCCGGCGAGACAGGAGATCGTCATGTCGCTGCCGCTGTCGTTCACGAGCTCGATGCGTTGTCCGAGCCCGCCGCGAAATTCGCCGGCCCCGCCGCTGTCCGGCAACAGCTCCTTGCGGTCGATGCGCATGCCGGTCAGGTTCTCCCACACCTCGATCGACGAGCCCGTCATGTTCGAGGGCGACGGCGTCGTCGGTGCGCCATCCAGGCCCGCGAGTGCGCCGTAGCCGCCCGATGCGAAGAAAATGCTCGACACGCCGCGCCCGTCGCTCGTGCGTCCCTGCACGTTGATCAGGTTCAGCATGCCCGAATCGGCCTGCACGCGATCGGGCACCGCTTCCGCCAGGGCGCGGAAGATCATCGGCACGATGAAATGGCCCACGATGTGGCGCCCGCCGGTTGGCGACGGAGGCACGGCATTCAGAATGCAGCCTGGCGGCGCCGTCGCATGCACCGGTTGCACCGACCCGTCGTTGTTTGGGATGCGCGGCGTCGTCAGCACCTTGATTGCATAGCACGTCATCGCGCGCGTGTAGCAGAGCGGAACGTTGATCGCCGACTTGATCGCGGCACTCGACCCCGCGAAATCCGCACGCGCTTCGCCGTTGGCAATCTCGATGGCGCACGCGAGATGCAGCGCGTCATCCCGGCCTTCGAGGTCGATCGCGCCACGATAGATGCCTTGCGGCAAACGGCGGAGCTCCTCGCGCATCGCGCGCTCCGATTGCTGCAGGATCGCATCGGCGAGCGGCGCGAGTGTCGCAAGCCGATACTCGTCCATGAACTCGCACAGCATGCGCGCGCCGACCGATGTGCACGCGACGTTGGCAAGCAGGTCGCCGATCGTCTGCTCGGGCACCCGAACATTCGTGCGGATGAGCTCGAGCAGCGCCTCGTCGAGGGTACCCGCATGCACGAGCTTCGCCACCGGAATGCGCAGTCCTTCCTCGTAGACCTCGCGCGCCATCGCGGAGAAGCCGGCGCCCCCGATATCCGGAAGGTGCGTGATGCTCATCGTATAGCCGACGAGCTCGCCGTTGCGGAACACCGGCTGCATCACGTTGATGTCGAACAGATGCCCGGTGCCGATCCACGGATCGTTGGTGACGACGACGTCGCCCGGCCGCAGCGTCTCGGATGGGAAGCGGTCGAGCATCGCGCGAAGTGTCGCCGGCGCCGTGCCGGTGAAGGAGGGCACGCTGTAGCTGCCTTGCGCGATCGAACGCCCCCGCGCGTCGAACACGACACACGACAGGTCGTAGCTCTCGCGCACGTTGGTCGAGAACGACGTGCGCACGAGCGTGTTGATGATCTCGTCGGCGATGGAGATCAGGCGGTCCCACTGGATGCCGAGCGCGATGGGGTCGTAGTCCATGGGGTCAGGACGCCATGATTCCGAGGATGGGGTTGGAGGTCACGCCGTCCCGATCTCGATGACGAGATTGCGCTGCGCGTCGATGCGTGCGTGGTCGCCCGGAACGAGGACGCACGTCGACTCCGCCTCCTCGACGAGCGCCGGGCCCTCGATGCGATCGTCGACGCGCAACGCCTGACGCGTGTACACCGCGCATTCGATGCTGCCGCCCGCTTCCGGGAAGTACGCGCGCCGATATCCGCGGGGCGCGCCCCCCGCCGCGCCGTCTTGGCGGAGCCGGTACGTCGTACCTTCGCCGGGCAGCGGGCCGGTGACTTCGACTTTCCACGCAACGACCTCGACCGGCCATTCCGCGAAGCTCGTCCCGAACACGGACGCGTACTCGCGAGCGAACGCGCGAGGCATGTCGGCCAGCGCCTCGCGCGCATCCATGCCGGGAAGGGTCACCTCGACCTCGTAGCCCTGGCCGACGTAGCGCATGTCGACCTTGATCTGCGCGCGACAATCCGTCTCGGCGACGCCCGCTTCGCGGACGTTCGCTTTCACGCCCTCGAGCAGCGACCGGACGATTTCCTCGAAGCGCTCCGGCGTGAGTGCAGCGAGCTCGACCCGCAGCGACTGGACCTGCTCGAAACCGATCGGGCTCGCGAGCAGTCCGAACGCCGACATGACGCCTGCGCCCGCCGGGCAGACGACGCGCGGGATCCGGAGCTTCCGCGCGATTCGGCTGCCATGAATGGGACCCGAACCGCCGAACACCACCATGCTGCACCGGCGATAGTCGACGCCTCGCTCGGAAGCGTGCACGCGGAACGCCTTCGCCACGTCCTCGTTGATGACTTCGTGGATGCCCCAGGCGCCCTGCTCGGGGGACACGGCAAGCGGTGTCGCGATCTCGCGCTCGATCGCATCGAACGCGGCGTCGCGGTCGAGGCGCATGCGGCCGCCGAGGAACGACGCCGAGTCGAGATAACCGAGCAGCAAGTTGGCATCGGTCAGCGTCGGTCTCGTCCCGCCACGGCCGTAGCACGCCGGACCGGGGTCGGCGCCTGCGCTTCGGGGGCCGACGCCGATGACTCCCCGCTCGTCGAGCTCCGCCAGACTCCCTCCGCCGGCGCCGATCTCGATCATGTCGATCACCGGGATCTTCACCGGCAGGCCGCTGCCGCGCTTGAACTCGTGCATGCGCGCGACCTCGAGCTCGTACCGCTTGAGCGGCACATTGTCGCGAATCATGCAGCCCTTGGCTGTCGTGCCGCCCATGTCGAACGAGAGGATCTGAGGCAGACCGAGATCGCGTGCGTGCCGCGCAGCCATCAGCGCTCCGGCGGCGGGCCCGGACTCGAGCAGCCGCACCGGGAAGCGGCGCGCGAGCTCGGGCGTCAGCGTGCTTCCGCTCGAGCTCATGATGAGGAAGCTGCCGCGGAAGCCGAGGCGGGCGAGCCCCGCGTCGAGCCGGTCGAGGTACGCGTCGACGACCGGCTGCACGTACGCGTTGATGCATGCGCTCGTCCAGCGCTGGTATTCGCGCATGAACGGAAACACGACCGACGACAGCGACACCTTGAGCGCCGGAAAGCGCGCGTGCACCCATTGCGCAACCGCCTGCTCGTGTGACGGGTTCGCGTACGAATGCAGCAGACATATCGCGACAGCCAGAACCCGGTGACGCGCGAGCGCATCGACCAGCTGTGCATGCAGTCCATCGAAGGCGGGCTCCGACACGACGCTCCCGTCCCATTTCACGCGCTCGTCGATCTCGAAGCGCAGATGGCGCGGAACGACGGGCGAAGGAAAGCGAATGCGAAGGTCGAAGAGGTCATAACGGGATTCGAGCCCGATATCGAGCACGTCGCGAAAACCGCGGGTCACGATCATCGCGGTCGGCGTTCCCTTGCGCTCGATGACCGCATTGGTGATCAGCGTCGTTCCGTGCACGACCATCGCTACGTCGCTCACTGCGATAGCCGCCATCCGCGCGAGTGCGTCGACGCCTTCGATCACGGCTTCGGCGGGATCGGCCGGCGTGGTCAGCACCTTGTGCGTGAGGATGTTCCGCGAGCGGTCGTCGAAGAGCGCGAAATCGGTGAAGGTGCCGCCGATGTCTACGCCGATGCGATAGTGAAGCGCGCTGCTCGTCATCGGTCGTTCCTGCCTGCTTTCATACGGGCGCCAGTGCGTCGCGCGCGATCGCCACGGCGTGGTCGATGTCGTCCTCGGCAATGCCTCGGTACGTCACCATTCGCAATCGCGCCGGCCCGAACGGCAGGGCAAGAAGTCCTCGCTCGGCAAGGCGCGCCTGCGCTTCGACGGCGGAAGCGCCACGGCCGGTGAGCTCGACGACGACGATGTTCGTCGATGGGCTCGGCATCTCCACACGCAGGCCCGCAATGGTCGCGAGGCCTCGTGCGAGGCGCGTCGCGAGGCTTTGCGTCTGCTCGAAATGCGCCAGGTCGTCGAGCGCTGCAAGCGTTGCCGCGGCGGCGGGGCCCGTGGGCCGGATGCCGCCGCCGAGTCGCTGCCGCAGGATCACCGCCTGCTCGATGCTCGACCGGGACCCGGCGAGCGCCGCGGCGATCGGCGCACCGAACCCCTTGTTCAAGCTGAGCGACACGGTGTCGAATCCCCGAGCCAGGGCGTCGATCGTCGTCCCGAGCGCCGCTGCCGCGTGAAAGAGCCGCGATCCATCGAGATGCGTCCGGATTCCGCGCTCGCGCGCGATCGCGAGCACGGCGCTCGTGTAGCTCATCGACAACGGCATGCCGGCGGTGCGGTTGTGCGTGTTCTCGAGCACGAAGAGCGACGTCGCGGGCTTCTGCGCGTCTCCCTCCGTCGCCGCCGTTCGCCATGGTTCCGGCTGGTTGCTCTGCGGATCTCCGATGAGCGGAACGAGTTGCACGCCGGCAAACGCCGCGGCGCCACCGGCTTCCGACGTGATGACGTGTGCCCCTTCGTGCGTCAGCACGCGCGTCCCGCGTGTCGCATTCAGCATGATCGCGACAAGGTTGGCCATCGTGCACGTGGGGAAGACCAGCGCGTCTTCATGCGCCGTCATGTCGGCGATGCGCCGCTCGAGCGAGGCTTGGTGCGGATCCTCGCGCAGTCCGAACTGATAAGGCTCGCGCGCGGCACGTGCCCACGCTTCGGTCATTGCCGGTGTCGCGTGGGCGAGGAAGTCGCTGCGCAGGTCGATCACGGACCGACCTCCGCGTGCGTTCCCCGGCCGCGCACGCGCCGCCTCGCGGGAGTGCTGGACGGGCGCGTCTCGACGGTGCGCATTCTCACTGCTTCATCGTCGCCGGCAGCCACAGTGCGAGCCCGGGAAATGCGTAGAGGATGAAGCACAGCAGCGAAATCGCCACGGCGTAAGGGGCGGACGAGCGAGCGATCCTGCCGAGCGTCGTCGGCGCCGCGATGGAATGGATCGCGAACAGGTTCAAGCCCATCGGCGGCGTCAACTGGCCGAGTTCGATCAGCACGACGAGCACGACACCGAACCACACGCCGTTGAAGCCCATCGCCGTCAGCGTCGGGTACAGCAGGGGCACCGTCAGCAGCATCATGGAAATGCCGTCGATGAACATGCCGAGCAGCAGGTAGAGCAGGTAGAGCACGGTGAAGAACGCGAAGGGCGCGAGCCCCATCGAAACGAGCGCGGTCGACACGCCCCGACCAATGCCGGACGTGGTGATCGCGTAGCTCAAAATCTGCGCGTTGATGATGATGAACATCACGACGGCGTTGGTGACCACCGCGTTGCGAAGCGCCTCGCCGATGCTCCGCCACGTCAGCTCCCGGTAGTAGAGCGCGATCAGCAGCGCGACGAGGCAACCGAACGCCGCAGCCTCCGTGGGGGTCACGACGCCGAAGTACATGCCGCCGAGGATCGCGAGGAGGAGGAGCACGATGGGCAGGCAATCGACGAGCGCGCTCAACGCTTCGCGCGCCGGCGGTCGAGTGGTGCGAGCTGGTGCGAGCGACGGTCGCAGGGTGACCGACAACCACACCCATGCCATGAAAATGACCGTCAGCAGGATGCCCGGGACGACGCCCGCCATGAACAAGTCGATCACCGATTCCTGCACCACCGTCGCATAGATGATCATCGGTATCGACGGGGGAATGAGGATGCCGAGGCACCCGCCGCCGGCGAGCGTGCCAAGCGTGAGGTCGTCGCTGTAGCCGCGCCGGCGCATCTCCGGCAACGCGACCGTGCCGATCGTCAAGGCAGTCGCCGTCGACGAGCCGGAGATCGCGGCGAAGATCGCGCAGCCCACGATGTTCGACTGTGCGAGGCCTCCGCGCACGGACCACATCAGGCGCGCGAGTCCCGAATAGAAGTGTTTCGATATGCCGCTGCGCAGGATGATCTCGCCCATGAGCACGAACAGGGGCACGGCCACCAGCGTGAACGAGTTCGTGGTGTTCCAGACGATGTCGCCGAGCGTGGTCCACAAACGCAGGCCGCCGACGAGCGTCACGCCGATGATGCCCACGAGACCCATCACCGTGCCGATCGCAACGCCGAAGACGAGCATTGCGATCAGCACGACAGCGTAGATCGCGACGGCGAGTTGCCAGGAGATCACGAGGGGGGCGTGCGCGCGGTCTTGCCCGAGACGATCCTCGCGATTGTGCCGAGATAGAGCAGCGCAAGCCATGCGAACGAGAACGGAAGCACCATCTGCATGATCCACAGCGGCGTTGCCGACGGCTGGATCGAGCGTGTGCCGAACTTCCAGCTCGCCTCGAACAGCTGCCACGTCGCGTAGACGCAAATCCCGCTGACGGCGAGCCCGGCGCTCGCGGCGAGGAGCTCGCTCGCCGCTCTCGCGCGACCGCGCAATCGATGCGCGACTGCGTCGACGCGCAGGAACTGTCCGCTGTTGAACGCATAGCCGAATGCGAGCAGCGTGGACCACACGAACAGGTACCCCGAATATTCGTCGGCGATCAGCGTCGAGGTGTTGAACAGGTAGCGCGCGACGACCTCGAGGTTGATCAGCACCGCCATCACGGCGAGCAGCAGGCCCGAGAACACGCACAGCCCGAGGGACGCGCGCTCGAGGAAGCGTTCAGCGGATACGAGGGTCACGAGGAGATGCGTTCGCAAAAGACGCACACGGGCCGGGCGAAGAGCGACATGCTCCCGTTCCCCGCCGCTGGACCGCGAAGGTCAGGACGCGCCGCAGGCTTTCATCGAATCCTGCACGAGCTCCTTGCCCACCGCCCCATTCTTCGCCGCCCATTCGTCCCACAGCGGCCGCATCACCTTCTGCGCATTCCTGCGATCTTCGGGCGTCGGCGTCACGAGATTCACCTTGTTGGACTGCAGGTTGCGGCGCGCCGTCGTGTCGCCTTCCTCGGACATCTGGCGATACTTCGGCTCCCACTCGCGCGCCTTCGCGAGGAAGGTGTTGCGCACGTCGGCCGGCAGTTTCTGGAGCTCCGCCGTATTGACCATCATCACCTGGTGGCCCATCGTCATGTTGACCATGTAGCCGGTCCGGACCAGCTCGTAGGCGCGCCAATCGTTCGCCGACAGCGCCGAGGTGATGGCGCCGTCGATCACCTTGCGCTCGAGCGCCGGAATCACTTCGGCGGACGTGATGGACACGGCGCTGCCGCCGAGCAGCTTCATCATCTCGACCTGCTCCGGGTTCCACGCGCGCACCTTGAGTCCCTTCAAGTCCGCGAGATGCGCAACCGGGCGATTCAGCCAGAAATTCTGCGGCGGCATCGTCCAATGCATCAGCGACGTGATGCCAAACTTCTTCTGCATCACGTCGTCCGCCACCTTGCGCACGGCCGGAATGGCCTTGTCGAACTCGTCGTAGGTCGTGCACAGGAAAGGCAGCGACAGCACGTTGAGCTCGGGAACGTCGCCGGAGGCGAAACCGACCGCGACGTCGCCCATCTGCACCTGGTCGCTCGACACGGCCCGCATGACATCGGGTGCCTTGTACGGCATTTCGCCCGCGGCGAACACGGTGATCTTGAGTCGGCCGCCGGTCGCCTTGCCGACCTCTTCGGCGAAGGCGCGATTCAGTTGCGCCGGCTTGTCGTTGACGGGGAAATACGTGAAGAACCGCCACTCGGTGACGCCTTGGGCGCAGGCGGTGGCGCTCAGCAGCGCAGCCGCGAACCCGCAGGCGATCGTCCACCGTTTCATCGGTCGTTCCATGACTTGCTCCTCCAGATCACCGGTTGTGTGGCGGCATGGCGAGCGACTCTAGACTCGGTGTGCGGTCATTGCAATCGCGCAAATTGCCGGCGATTTGCTGCAAGTCGCGACGCAGGCGGCGAAACCCGGGGACGCGGGTGACGCCGCGTTCAGCGCTTCGTGTGCAGCGGCGGCTCCGGTGTGCCGGTGCTCTCGGCCGTGGCGAAGCGCCCGGCCTGGTCGTAGATCGCCGTCATCGTGCGCATGAAGGCGCCCGCATCGCGGACCACGTTGCGCTCGCCCGACAGCCACGACAGTGCGGGAATCAGGAACGTCTCGCGGACGCGGCGGTACTCCATGCACGCATGATCGCCGGTCGGCGTCGTCTCGTAATGACGTTCCCGGCCTCGCGCCGACACGTGCACGAGGCCCGCAGCGACGAGCTTCTTTAGCGCGTAGGTGACGAGATGCGTATCGTCGACGTTCAGCACCATGCAGATCTCGGATATCCGCCGCCCGCGCGCTCGATGGTTCACCGCATGCAGCACGAGCACGTCGAGCGCGCCGAGGCCGCGAAAGTTGGCCGCCTCCAGGCAATTCACGACCCAGCGCTGGAAGCCGAACATCAGAATGATCAGCGAAAACTCGAACTCGGACAGCTCGCGGCTCTGCGCGCTCGCCACGAAGGGATGCGGCTCGCCGGGCACGGGTACGGGTGCGCCGGACGAAAGCGCTTTCGAGCGTGGCAAGCGAGGAGGGCGCGGCGGCATCGTTACTCCAGCAGTCGAGCGAGGGCTCGCGGAGTGGCGCGCCATCTTCACACATATCCCGAGCGCGCCCATAATCCGCATCACCCGGCCGAACGCGTTCGTCCCGGCAGACGCAAAAGCGCGGGCGAGCTGTGAAGAACAAGCGCCATCGCAAGCGCTGCCGGCCGCGCCGGCACTCGCAATTTCCGCCATTGAGGAGGTTCTGATGCTATCCCGTACCTGTGCTACCGCCGCGACCGCACTCCTTGTCACCGGACTCGCCACCGCGGCGCCGCCGAAGGTCGTCACGCAACCGAACTCGGATCCCCAGTGCTTCGCGCCTTGGGCGAGCAACACCAAGCTCTTCCAGTACCCGGCGAAGAAGGGACCCTACCGGATCGCGCTGGCCAACGGCTACATCGCCAACACCTGGCGCATCCAGATGATCAAGACGGCGAAGGCCTATGCCGCGCAGCCGGAGGTCGCCGCGAAGCTCAAGGAGTTCAAGGTCGTTTCGACGGGCGAGGACGTCGCGGCACAGATCGCGGCGATCAACAACTTCATCGACTCGGGCTACGACGCGATCGTGGTGAACGCGCAGAATCCCGCGGCGTTCAAGCCGGTGATCAAGCGGGCGAACGACGCGGGGGTCGTGCTCGTCGCATTCGACAACACGCTCGACACCGAGGATGCGATCAACGTCAACGTCGACCAGAAGGGACTCGGCAAGTACTGGGCGGAATGGCTCGTCAAGAACGTCCCGAACGGCGGCAAGATACTGGAAGTGCGCGGCGTTTCGGGCACCTCCGTCGACCGCGACCGGCACGAGGGCATCCAGGAGGTGTTGAAGGCGTCGGGCAAGAAGTGGGACACCGTCGAAGTGATCGGCAAGTGGGACGATCCGACGGCGCAGAAGGTCACGGCGGATGCGATCGCCGTGCACAAGAAATTCGACGGGATCACTGCACAGGGCGGCGATACCGGCGTCGTGCAGGCGATGATCGATGCCAAGCATCCGTTCGTGCCTTTCGGCGGCGAGACGGAAAACGGCTTTCGCAAGTTCTGCGGCAAGTACGGGTCCGAAGGCCTGAAGTGCGCGTCCGGCGGCACCGGTCCCGCCCAGGTGGCCGTGGCAATCAAGACCGCGATTGCGGCGCTGGAAGGCAAGGTCGTGCCGCAGTCGGTCAAGCTGCCGCTCGCGCGCGTGGAATCGCCGAACCTCAAGGACGGAACCGACTATTACGCGTCGCTTTCCGACAACTTCTTCGTCGGCAATTCGTTCCCGACCTGCGGCATCAACTTCACCGCGCAGGAAATCATGGGACAGACGGAAGCGAACAAGTAGGAAAGGTGCGGGGACTGTGACGAGCGGTCCCCGCAGCACCGCTCGCGCCCGCGACGTGCGAAGGCGCCCGCCCGGCAAGCGAACGATCCCGCGTTTCCGACCGAACGCGCATTGCGTTCGTCGGCATTCGAGCGTCCTCGCATGAGCCTCCTGGCGATGCAGGGCGTATCCAAGCGCTATGGCGGCGTGCGCGCGCTCCAGGCTGCCGATCTCCTGGTGGAAGCAGGACGCGTCCACGCCGTCCTCGGCGAGAACGGCGCAGGCAAGTCGACGCTCATCAAGATCATGGCCGGCGTCGTCGCCCCCGACGAAGGCCGGATGCTGCTGGACGGACAGGCCGTGACGTTCGAATCGCCCGCGGCCGCGAACGCTGCAGGCATCGCGTGCATCTTTCAGGAGCTTTCGCTGATCCCCGATCTGTCGGTCGCGGACAACATCGCGATCAGCAATCCGCCGCGTCGCTTCGGCTTGATCGATCGGCGTGCGCAGCGCCGAATGGCGGAGGAGGCGCTCGCCCGCGCCGGCGCCGACAACATTCATCCGCTCGCGCTGGTGAAAGACTTGTCGCTGTCGCGGCGACAGATGGTCGAGATCGCGAAGGCGCTCGCACGCAAGCCTCGCATCCTGATCCTCGATGAAGCGACGTCCGCGCTCACCGCTGCCGACGTGACGAAGATCTATGGCGTGCTGAAGCGGTTGCGTGCCGAAGGCCTCGCGCTCGTCTACATCTCGCACCGCATGCACGAGATCGCCGAACTCGCCGACGAGTGCACGGTGTTCTGCAACGGACGCAGTGTCGCGACCTACGCCGCGGGGACGAAGACCGACAACGAGGTCGTCGAGTTGATGATCGGCCGCGAATTCAACGCGGTCTTTCCCGCGCGGAAGCCGCGAATGGAGAGCGACGGCGCGCCGCTGCTGGAGGTTCGCCATCTGGGGTGGGGCGAGCGACTGAACGACATCTCGTTCGAGCTCCGCGCGGGCGAGGTCATCGGGCTCGGCGGTCTCGACGGACAGGGCCAGCGCGAACTCCTGCTCGCGCTCTTCGGCGTCTTGCATCGCACGACTGGCGACGTGAGGATCGAGGGCAAGCCGGTCACGATCGAAGGACCGCACGAGGCCAAGCGCAGCGAGATCGGGATGGCGCTGATCCCGGAGGATCGCAAGACCGAGGGCCTGATGCTCCCCATGTCGGTGCGCGACAATCTTTCGTTCGCCGCCCTCGGCAGGCTCTCGCACTGGGGAATCATCGACCGTGCGGCCGAACGCGATGACGTGCAGCGGATCATGCGCCTGCTCGCAATCCGCGCGGATGGCGCCGACGTTCCGGCGGCCTCCCTTTCCGGAGGGAACCAGCAGAAGCTCGTCATCGGCAAGTGGCTCATGATGGCACCGCGCATCCTGCTGCTGAACGATCCCACGCGCGGCATCGACGTCGGCACCAAACAGGAGATGTACCAGCTGTTGCGCGAGCTCGCCGACAAGGGCGCCGCGGTCCTCTTCTATTCCACGGACTACGACGAGCTGATCGGTTGCTGCGATCGCGTGCTCGTCATGTACGACGGCGCAATCATTCGCGAATTGATCGGCGACCAGATCACCGAGCGCGCATTGGTCAGCAGCGCGCTCAACATCGGCGCCGGTATCGCCGACGCGCGCGCGCCGCAGGCGGAATCGTCGTGAACGGCGACTGGTCCTACTGGCTGCGCGAGCACAAGGGGACGCTTCTGGCCTTCGCGGCCTTCGTCGTCATGTTCACGCTCTATGCGACGAACCACCCGGCCGGCTTCAACGCGAACGTGGCGACAACGGCAGCGAACAAGGGCGTGCTGCTCGCCATCGTTGCCATCGCCCAGACGCTCGTCGTGCTCACGTCGGGCATCGATCTTTCGGTCGGCATGGTCATGGTGCTTGCCAATTGCCTGGCTTCGAGCATCGTCGTGGGCTCGCCGATGATGACGGCGCTCGGCGTGATGACCGTGCTCCTCGTCGGTTGCGTCTGCGGTGCGATCAACGGACTGATCGTCATCGTCGGACGTCTGCAGCCGATCGTCACCACCATTGCGACGGGCGCCGTGTATTACGGGCTGGCGCTCGCCCTGCGTCCGGTTCCCGGCGGCGACGTGACGACGGGGCTCGCCGATGCGCTGACCGGTCAGCTGCCCGGCGGCGTTCCGGCCAGCGTGGTGCTGCTCCTCGCGCTGATTGCCCTCGTGTGGGTGCCGTTCCGGCGGTCCGCCATCGGACGGGCGTCCTATGCCGTCGGATCGTCGGAAGTCGCCGCATACATGTCCGGCGTGCCGATCCGCCGCGCGAAATTCGTCGCGTACACGCTCTCGGGCCTGCTCGCGTCGATCGCGGGACTGTTCGTGACATTCATCACGTATACCGGGGAAGCATCGGCGGCCAACGGCAATACGTACACGCTGTACTCGATCGCCGCCGTGGTGCTCGGCGGCGTGTCGCTGTTCGGAGGCTCCGGCAGCGCGATCGGCGCGATCTTCGGCGCGCTCATGTTCCGCACGATCGGCGATCTGCTGTTCGTGTTCAACGTGGAGCCGTTGTGGCAGCCGCTGTTCCAGGGCGTGGTGTTGACCGCGGCCGTCTGTCTCGGCGCATTCCGGCTGCTGCGCGTGCGCAACCGGCTCGATCTCTATGGCTGAGGCGCAATCGCGCGCCGATGGCCACGCGGTCCGCGCCATGGCGGAGGCCTTGCTTCTTTCCAGCACAGTGGGATCCGAAGCTTGGAATTCACGTGACTTGAAGTCGCGGC